>OLIL01000187.1_pt1 | contig 51574 bp, 39 predicted proteins | sample 1609701 | NCBI WGS metagenome assembly OLIL01 (sample SAMEA4350146, study PRJEB24818) | metagenome | biome: human; feature: gut; material: faeces | place: Denmark | collected 2013-09
CTCGTCGGGAGGGTGGGGCGCTCAGAGGGCTGCGATGCAACTCGTGACGCCCAGGCTGGTGGCGATGGCCGTGAGGATGGCGATGGCCGTCTGGATGATAAACTTCCAGGTCTCTTTCTTGTTTGCTGACATGATAGGGGATGATTTTTTTGAATCGTTGATGAAAATGATAAATAGTAGTTATGCGCCGCTTGTGGCGAGAGGAGAGAGATCCCCCGGGCCTGCTTTCGTGAGGCCGTAGGCCCGGGGGAGGGAGGGTTAGTCGCCGAGGCTTCCGCCGCCGCCCTGGTCGGTATTACCACCTTGGTCGGTATTGCCGCCCTGGTCGGTGCCTCCGCCCGTGCTGGCCGTCTTGAAGGAGGCCGTGAGCGAGAGGTCGGCGTTGACAGTCAGGGTGCGTACGGACAGCGTGTTGCCGTCGCTCCACTTGTCGAAGGCGAAGCCCGTCTTCGGCGTGGCGCGGATCGTGGCGTTGGCGCCCTCGTCGTAGGTGCCGCCGCCCGAGACCGTGCCCTGGTCGGGGTTGGCCGAGGTGAGCGTGATGGTGTGGCGTCGCTTCGTGCCTCCGGCCGAGGAGCCTCCCCCGTCCTGGGTGGGCGGGGCCTGGAATTCGTCGCCGTGCGGCAGACGGATGATGTTGTCCTCGCCCATGTACTTGTGGAGCACCTGGTTGATGTTGGAGAGGCCCATCTGTCGCTTCATGCGCTGCACCAACTGGTAGTCTGCCGTGCCCTTCTCGCCCGTGGTCTCCGAGGGGCGGTTGGCGTTGAGCCAGGCCGTGCTGACCACCTGGCGTGCGGCAAACTTCGCCTGCTGCGCCTTCTGCTTCTCCGTGGGCGGTCCCTGGTAGGGGTTGACGATCTTGGCCAGGTGGATCTGGTTGCTCGAACGGTTGGTGGCGAAGTAGTCGCTCGACTTGTTGCCATACTTGCCGCTGATGCCCTTGATGACATCGATAGGGATGATTTTTGCCATAGTTTCTTCTTCTGATTTTAATGGTGATACATGTGCTTCCGCCTGGGTTCTGCCGTCGGCCTGTCGGCCTTCGCCCGTCGGCCTTTGCTCGTCAGCCGTCCTGGCCCTTGTTCCCTCCCGCTTCGCCTTGGCCTTCGGCGATGGTTGGAGGGGTGTGGATGGTGTGGCCTTGGCTTCGCTCGGCCTTCGGGACGGCTTCGGGTTGCTTTGGGATGCGCGCTCTCCCTCTGCTCGTCCTTGGCGGCTGGGATTCTTGATCTCACGCCTGGCGGTAAGCGTTTCCGAGTGCAAAGTTATAGCTTCTCTCCTCCCCCGTTGTGCGATAGGATGCGCTGCCGTGCGAACCCGTGCGATAATGTGTGATGAAATGTAATGGGGGTGGAAAAGCGGCCTGCTGAGAAGGGAAAACAACTTGAACAACCTTTACAACTATGAACAACCTACACGCTTTGCGTGTATTACAATCTTGCTGCAAGGTAAACAACAAAATACAACTTTTTCGATAAGCCATGAGCAGAACCGAGCTCGGGTTATGCCATGGCGAGAAAGGGTGCCATGAAATGGAACAGCTTCGCTAGGACAAATCAGCTGGAAATGTTTCCAAGGCGAAGCGTTGTTACTTGTTGTTTCCCTTGCAGCAACCCTTGTTCAGCACGGGCCTCGAAGAGGCGATGTCCTGGCGAAGCGTTGTTCATTGTTGTAAAGGTTGTTCAAGTTGTTTTTCTTTATATCCACGATTGCCGACAAACGAATGTCCAAGGCGAAGCGTTGTTCATTGTTGTAAAGGTTGTTTGAGTTGTTTTTCTTCATGTCCGCATGGTGTCTATAGACTTTTCGCGCGAGGCGGAGCAAGCGCTCCGCGGTAGTTTTACGGGTCGCCGAGGTAGTGGACGATGAGGCCGACCTCGTGGGGCGTAAACCACTTGGAGGTCTTGCGGTAGCCCGCCTCGTGGAGCGCCTGGCTCAGCGGTTGGCAACGGTCGATCCACGCGCGGAGGCGGTTGACGGCCGACCGGGGGGCAATGTCGGGGAAGTAGGTCTGGGCCAGTTCCTGTTTGCTGTAGGCCCGGATGGGAGTTTCGTTCATGATGACTTTTTGTTTTTGGTGATGGAGAGATAATAGTCGGAGAAGTCCTTGCAGCCCGGGGGCAGATGGTGGTGGACGAGCCCCGGCAGCAGGTCGCGCAGCTGCAGGAAGAGGCGCTCGCCCGGGACGTCGGCGTCGGGATACATGTGGAAGGGCGTGGCGAGGCGATCGTAGAGGTCGAGGAGCAGTCGCACCTCGGCGTCGTGGAGCGTCGTGGCCGAGGGGATGGCGACGGCCTTGTGCCCCGAGGAGAGCATGGCCCAGCAGTCGGAGCAGCCCTCCGTGATCCAGAGCGGTTCGCCAGGGCGAAGGCGTAGCAGCACGGGCTGGTTGTAGAGACCGCATCGCGACCCTTGCGGAAATCGGAAGCGCGGCTGGGCCATGGGCTCGGACGAGGAGGCCGTCGCGGGCGCCATGTGGCTCGCGGAGTTCGCTTGGGCGCGGCCGCCCGAGGTCGGTCCACAAACCTTTCCCGAGGTCGTCTGATTTTCCTTCTCCGAAGTCGGCTGAGCGTCCGTCCGAGAATCTATCTGAGAGACCATCCCCGCGGTCGCCCGAGAGCTCGTCTGAGCCTCCGCGGACGCGCTTTTCCTGTAGTCGAGGTTGCGGTTCTGCAGTCCCACGAGCCGCATGTGCGTGTCGTAGTAGGGCGTCTGCAGCCAATGGGTGCCGTGGCGGTCGGTCCACGAGGTGAGGCGGCACCAGGCGACGACCCTTGGGTCCAGCCGTCGCTCCTGAAAGAGAAACTGGCGGGCGGGGTCGCTGAGCCACGGGTGCTCGAAGAAGCGGGCGTAGCGGGCCGCGTCGAAGGGTTTGTAAGCTTCCTCCCTGGGCCGCGGGCGCGAGAGGGGCAGCGGATCGATCCTCACGCCTCCGTCCAGCCATCGGCAGGCCTCGGGGAAGGACATCCCCAGCCGCCCCATCACGAGGTCGATCGGGCCTCCCCGCGCCCCGCAGGAGAAGCAGCGGAAGGTGTTGCTGTGCGCGTGGAACGTCAGGCTCGGGCGATGGTCGTCGTGGAAGGGGCAGAGGCTCTTGTGGCGCTCGACGCGGAGTCCCACCCGCTCCGCCACCTGCTCTATGGGTAGGTCGCGGAGCCGCTGGAGGGTCAGTCGGTCGAGCATGGGCGGCGGTTTTTGCGTGAGGCGGGCATGCCCGTCAGATACTCCTCCGTCTTGTTGTAGAGCCCCGTCTGGGCCGAGTAGGTGACGAAGTTGCGTGTTTTCCAAACACGAAGTTGCCGTTTCGTGCCCTCCTTGCCTTTGCCCACACTCATGCGTAGCGCCTCCAGCTGCTGCTCGCTAAACGTCTCGGGCAAGTCCTCCAGCATATTCTTCACGCCGCCTTGTCGCTCCTGTTCCGTGGGTATTCCGCCCTGGCCAAACATGTCGCCGAAGACCTTCACTTTGGACCATAGGTCGTAGTAGCAGAACCACTCCACCATTTCTCCGATAGACTTCGTCCACGTTTGGTCGTTGAGTATCCAGAGCACAGCCCCCTTCTTCCAGGCCGAGAAGACGCTGCGGTGGGAGAGGTCCCAAAGCATATCGTCGTCGGTCATGTCGCCCAACTTAGCCATTTCCTCGGCCAGCTGGTCGGCCAACTTGTTGAGCGGTTTGATCGTGAAGGAGCCCTTGCAGTTGGTCAGCCGCAGAAGGCAGGCGTCGAGCTTTGTGAGAAAGTCGTCGCCATAGGATCCTTGGCGTGGAATGCGGCCGCAGCGCTCGCCACGTTCCTTGTAGGCGAAGGGGATGCGTCCGAAGAAGCCGTTGGTCAGATCCTTCTTGTAGAACTGACGCGCCACCTCGGGCGTCGAGGTGAAGGTGATGTTGACGCGCAGAACGGGGTTGCCCGTCACGCCCTCTGCCGTGGCGCGCAGCGCTCCAGCCCGCTGCTGGTCGTAGATGTTGCGCACCATTTGGCTCACCTGCCTGTGGCCTCCGAACATGCGGTCGGCCATCTCCACTTCGGGCAGGTTGACAAACTGCGTCCGTCCGCCCAGCTTCTCCAGCGCCATGGAGTTTTGCAGGAAGGCCGCGTTGGTCATGTCGGCGGGTGGATACCAAAAGGCCACGTCGGGCCGTTCGGGCTTTTCCTTGTTGGCCCCCTTGGTCTTCATCTGTCGCTGCCAATCGACGAGCTTCTGAAACTCCGTCTCGTCGTGCTGGCGAAAACTTCGCATCACGGCCTCTACAAGACGTGTGAATTGTGCCTTGCCGATGCCCGAAGGGCCTATCAGATGACCCATCTGTCCGCAAGTCTCATAGAAGTTGTTGTCAGAGTACTTGAACTTGACGCCAGTAATCAGAGAGGCCATGACGGGAATGATCATCGCGGCGATAGGTTCGCGCATCTCTGCTGACGTCTGCGACAGGGCCAAAGTGAGTGTGTGTGTCCCCTTGCCCAGCTTGGGCATTTTGGGAGCAATGGGGCTAAATATGTCGTAACTCATTGATTCTTAATATTTTTTTATTATTCAACTCTTGTAGCAACTTTCTCGGCGTTTCAGCGTTTCAGCGTTTCAGTGGAAAAAGCGAAGGGTCTGTTTTTCCACCCCAATTCTTCATTCTCTCTATAATCTATTGATTATTAATTAGTTATATAGATATATATAGAGGGGAAGAGAAAGTGGGGGTGTCTTTTTTTGCATTGAAACGCTGAAACGTTGAAACGCTGCGAAGCCCATGTTTTCGCATAGTGACTCCATGGGCCTTGGCAGACGGAGGAGGAGGGACCGTCACAAGGACTTCCGTCCGCTCTCCATCCGCCTGAAGGTTACTCCTGCTCGAAGTCCTCCTCCTCTCCAAGGCCTCTGTCCGTGGCGAAGAGCTCGCTGAGATCGAAGCCTTCAACCTCCGCCAGGGCCATTGCCGCCTCGTGCTTGCCCGCTACCATCAGCAGCTCGCAGGTCGTACTGACGGCATAGTCGCCAAGTTTCCCGGCCCCGATGCCTTTCGTCCGTTTGAAGGTCGGATAGACCGTGCCGTCAGCTCTGCGCTTGACGTTGATCCATTGGCCCATGTAGATGCTCGGGTTGCGGCGTGTGGCCTTTCTCTGCTCCGTGGCATTCTCCACGAAGGTGAAGTGATCCTCGCCGTCGCGCGTAATCATCCCGTCGAGATACTCGCCCAGCTCCATGCGCCCCTGTTTCTGCGTGACGAGTTTCAGGTCCACGTCCAGCTCCGTGTTGGGGTAGAGGCCCGTCCACGTCCTGCCAGCGGCTGCGCTTCCCGCCCATGTGCTGCCAGCGCCTGCGCTTCCCGTGCCATCCTGGCCCGAGCGTGTGCAGCCTGAGCAAGCGCTGCCTGCGCCAGCCTGGCCCGTCCACGCCCTGCCCGAGCGGTGGCGGCGGGCCCGTGCGAAGGGCGTCTGTCCGTGGAGGAATTCGTTGATGAGTTCGCCGATGAGGCGTGGATTGTTTGAGCCTGCGGTTCTGTCGTACTTGCGTCCTTCGAAGAAATCTTTCTTCTTCATAGCTTTAAAAATTTATGGCGATCCGACCCCTGCTTCGCCACAACCACAGAAGGCCAAGAGCAGCAAAGGACTGCCCTCAGCAATGGGGCTGAAGGGCTTGTTTTTGTTGTCAAAAAACATAGAAATGACAACAAAAAAATGACAACAAGCAAAATGGCAACAAAAAAAAGCCGAGAACCCTGTGTGTATGCGGATTCTCGGTAATGAAGAAAAAAAGAAAAAAATGAGAATTGACAACAAGCGTGACAACAATCTCAATCGTAATTGTGGCGGAGGTCTTTGGTCGAGTGCAAGTTTCCTCTCATTACCTCTTGCTCTGCAAGATAGATGCTATCTTCTTCCCCCTCTGTCTCGCTCTCGCGATTGTCGAGACGGGGCAATCTCTGCTTGTGGTCCAGAATACGCACAATCCAATCTATTCGTTTCTTCGCTTCTTCGTTCACCCTTTCTGGGTTGTTGCTAGGATTCTTTCCAAATTGATTCTTGACAATGGCTGAAACGGAGCAACCTTTTTTCGTTTCCATATAGGGTTGCTCCAAGAGACGCTTTATCAGCAAGGTCAATATGGCCAAGGACTTGCCCGTCCATTTGATGTTGCATTGCCTAGCCTTGCCGCTAAAGAGGTCGAGGAAGTCGTCTGCACTCTCCGGTTCCTCTATCCATCCCCATTCCTGCATAGCTATCATGGCGTATCGGAGGCGCTTTATTCTTGTCTCCTCGTTCGGACAGCAGTAGGGAAGCGTATATGGTATGGTTTCTTTCTTCTTCTTCGCTGGTGTCCGTTTCGGGTGCACAATGCCCTCTATCTCCTCTGTGAGGCTATCGGCAGAGAAGAAGTATTCTTTCATCCATTCGAGCATATCGCTGGAAAGCGAATTGACGTCATTCAATAGTATTTCAACTTTTTTGGCTTTACTTTGATCGTGGGAGAACCATTTCGTGTGTAGCGAGTCGAGGAGCGTTTTTTGCAATTTGGACCTGTAGTGTGAATGATTGACAGCTTGAAGTCCATAGATCACGGCATAAAACAACATGGCAACCTCGGATCCTGAGGTCGCTAAGTCTGTAAGTCCTTCTTCCTCCATGCGATAATCGGCCAAGGTGTCGGACCATAGGTCTGCGCACATCTCAGTCGTTAGGTCTCCCTCTGTCAGTAGTTTATCCAATGTGGTGGCCGCATCTGCAAATAGCTCTTCTGCGGAAAGAATGATGGAGGGGTACTGAGATAGGAAAGCATCATGCGTCTTCCGGCACACCTTGTAATAGACATGGTCTCTGAACCGCTCCCTCAGCTTACTTCTTTGGCTTCCTCGGGATTTTTTCGCCAGCATTTTCTTGTGTCTTTTTCGTTTCTTCAAATACATAGTCCAGCCAACTCTTCATGTCGAAGGCAGGAGAGTTGTCCTCTGGAGGTAAGCGGTCTTTGAAAAAATTGAGGACTGCGTCGTTCATTTCATACTTCGCCACGATGTCCTCGTTGCACTTATAGTTGCCAAAATTCATGAATTTAACAGAGAGATCAAATCCGTTGTCACTACACATGGTAACGACTGTAGAGAGCTGCTTGAGTTTGTCACGATCGGGCTCATTTCCCATCTTCATCGTTGTCAGACCACTTACGGCGTCATATGCCTCCAAGACTTTAGTGAAGTTGTTCACCTGTTCCGTCAACTCGTTGGGGATGCGCGATGTCGGTTGGCGTTTCAGGTTGGGAAACTCGAAGGTGACGGTCTCGATGCGGTCTTCGTGCTCTATGATACGCTGGTCGATAAACTCTTCAAACTTGGTGGCAATCGTCTTTTCTTTGATGTTGACTTGTATTCCAAGGCTTTTGAGCAGTTCGCTGCGGTTGAAACAGTTTTGGAGACTGTTTTTGATTGTTTCCGTCCTTCCGTCCCAGTTCTTGCTTTTCTCTATCGCAACTTGGCATTTCCCGTCTCTATAGTCCACTATGACAAATGACATGGGGAAACTATTCTCATTTTTTTCCACGCATTCCCCCAGCTCGTTGCCTGTGCTCTCGGGCAAGTCGTAGAGGGTGATCTTCTCTGTTTTGTGTATGCGTATCAAGGCAATGCCATCATCGTTCCGCATCACACAGTTGGGTACATGCTCCTCGCAGCCCCGCTTTGTCCGACTGAGGCTCAGCTGGTTTCTCATCTTGCCTATGACTTTTCCCAAGTAGTGGTTTGGGTATTTTGCGACGGGCTTTTCGGAGTCTTCCAATTTGTCGAAGTCAAACGGTCGCTCTATCTCAAATTGGATATTGTGGATAATAAATTCCATGTCAATAAGGTATAAATAGTAATTAATGTCTGTCTTTCTGACGGAGAGGTTTATTGTGTTGGCCTCTTTCCTATCGGCCTGGTCTTCCTTTCGCGTTTGGTTATAGCCAAGCTCCTCAAATACAATTTGAGGAGCCTGCCTATATCTCATACACCACGCTCTCGGGAAACAGTAGCGGCATACCCTTCTTCTTGATCTTGAAGGAGTAGGTGTCGCCATTGCCGCTTGGACGGCAAAGCAGGAGGTCAACCGTTATGATATTCTGTTCCAACAGTACATCAAACTGCCCGACATTTGGATTCTTCGTGTGCTCTATCTGCTTGTACCTGAAATATTCCTTGCCGTTGCTTCTCTCGTTTTCCACCTCGATCCAAAATGTTTCGTGGTGCTTGGTAAGCAGTCTTTGATGAAGTTTCATCAATCGCCACGCCGCCACGTCCTCCAGTTTCTTCATCTGCGCTTGGAGTTCGAGGCGCTCGTCTGGCTCGTTTACATTGAGGAGGAGAAACTGTGCGTTGGGAATGCCGCATTGCACGGTATTCTGATAGGTCTTCTTTCCTTCCTCTGTATAGTAGCCGTATTTCTCCACTATCTGGCGGCCCGACTTCAAGAAGCTAATGTCCCAGTCGGGAGTTTGGGTGAATAGGACATTTTTTCTGCTTCTCCGCTTGTCGCGATGGCTTTTTAGTTCGATGCCCTTGTAGTCAGGCGTCTTGTCGCTATTCATGCTGATGCCAAGAAACGATTCTATCGTGCGACCAATACCAGTATCTGCTGCCACTTCCGACTCGAACCATTGTCCCCTGACCGAGCGAAAGCGAGCGAGCAGCTCTTCCGAGACGACGTTTCCTTCTATATATATGGCTTTGATAATCTCTTGTAGAGGCGTAATGATGGGCGAGGCAAAACACTTCTCTATGTCAAACCGTGTGATATTGACCGAGCATAAGGCGTCTTCATACTTGAACAAAACATGTATATCGCTGGCCTTGGAAAAGGAACCAAGGCCGTATATCCACATTCGGGGGTCTCCTTTCTTGGTGTTGGGACGGTAGAACGAGACCCGTGTCTCCTTCTTGGTCGTGTCGGTCAATATCACAGCCCGAGACACAACTTTGTGTTCCGTGCCCTGTTGTTGCTGGGAATAGTCGTGTATCCCGTTCTCCAAGAAGTAGGCCCGCATGGGGGTCGTGGAGTCCAAAATACCCTTTTTCAAACCTGTAGAAGTGACCTCTACTTGCGTGAATTTCACATTGTGATTCACCAAGAACTTGATGTTCTCTTGCTCAAACGAGTTGAAGGGACGCATATTTACCATACCACCTCCTATTTTATATGATTCAAAATCGTATCTGCTATAGCCCTTGCCATAAGTGGCGGTACGGCATTTCCGACAAGCGTGTATTGCGGGATCTCCTTCTGACGGTTGTTGCCGCCGGTCTGTCTTTTGCCTTGGAAGACAAAGGAGTCGTCAAAACTCTGCAAGCGTGCCATTTCGCGAACCGTCATGGGGCGATAGGCCGAATAGTGGATGAAGTCGTCGGGCATGGTGCAGACCGTGGGGCTTTGGCCAAGAGGATTGAGTACCACATAGTTTCTCTTCTGAGACTCCAGTCCTTTCTCTTTGAGTTCAGCCTTGGCCTCGTCATAGTCCTTGTGCTTAGCGATGATTTGCAACCGCTCGCGAACCGTTTCGTTTTGCTTGCTTGTTTGATGGTTGAACAACTCCATGTGCTGGTGGGCTCCATTGACGTTCAGATCTTTCAAGGACAACACATAGAAAGGTTCTTCGTCGAAGGTAAACCGATGGCCTAGTCTTCCTTCCTTTGACCATTCGGAGAACAGGTGCCCGTTTTCTTCGGGCTCGCCCTGCACGCCTCTGAGGCGTTTGGACGGCTCGTATTCCTTGATGAGGGTTGGCGTGGTATATTTTGTAGCTACCTCGCCGTTGCCTACCATGTTCAAGTCCCAAAGGGCTTCATAGACCTTGACTTTGTCTTCGTCCTTGACGGTTGCAGGGATTTCTGTGATGAGGTCTTGGTCATTACGGCAACCGATAAACACGACTCGCTCTCTATTCTGTGGCACCCCGTAGTTGGAGGAAAGCAGGACGAGTGGCTCTCCGATATTGTAAAGGCGTATTCCTTTCAGCAGGTTTTCGAGGAAACCCAATCTTTTTGGGTCATCTGACAGGCGCTCGCGAACAAAGTCAATACACTCGTCAAAAGTCGAAGTCAATATTTCGAGCGACGTCTTCAGCGCCTGCGCGTCTTCCTCGCAGCCACTACCCATTTGGACTACAGCATCAACCGCAGTCAATATATTGTCAAGAATGTTTTCATCCGAGACGGTCTCTATGATTGCATTGTAGGCATCTACAAAGGTATCGTTGTCAACATGAGCTGCCGTCTTTAGTTGTATTACTTGTTTGCGAATCTCGTTTCTCTGCTCCTTGTCCCTGAGAAGCAGCAAGCCGTGACGGATAGTATTGACAGAGGTACTGCTTTTGCTTATACTATAGGGCAAGTGCTTTGTGACATTCTTGAGTTGCTGGTCCAAATTGGAGAAGTAGGCATCGTACAGTTTCTCCATGTCTGCGATGGAGGTTTCCATGCTTATCTTTAGGGACAGGCAAGAGAAGAGGGACGCATTCATGCGGGGTTTCAAATAGTCATTCAAGAAAGTCAGTAACTCTCCCATCTTCATATCGTCAACGATAGAGCGAATCTCTCTTAGTATACGCTCTTTTATGCGACCTTCGTCTTTTGTCAAAATACCCTTGACGTTCTCCATTATAAAGTACTTGGGGCGCAAAGCCTTGATTACTTTTAGATAATGATAGAACAAATCGTCTCGTTTGTCAAGTTTCTTTCTTCTTCCTGCCAAACTGAACGACTGGCAACTTGGGCCACCCGTGATCACGTCTATTTCCTGTCCGTGCAGCTTTTGCAACAGATTGGGAAGGAACGAATCCTCCATGATGTCTTGACAAAGAAAATCCGTATCCAGTCCCAACATCTTGTTGTATCTCACTCGGTGGGTTAACTCACAATTCTCGTTGATGTCGCTGGCAAGGCGGAAGTCATAGTACTTGTCTTGGGTATATGCCTGCATGAAACCTTCGCTGAAGCCACCAGCTCCTGCGAAGAGGTCTAAATACTTGATACCGTGTCGATTAGCTATGAATTCCTTTTTCTCTGCCATACTCTATATACCCATATATTCTTTTACATTCCCACAAAAGTACTACATTTTTCCCAATCCTCTGCCTTTTCCCGAAGATATTTTCAAAAATAGTTTGCCCCGCTTGTCGGGGCGGGGTGGGGCAGCCTGCGAAATGTGCCTTGCGCCACCCGTGGAGCAGAGGCGGAAACTCGCTTTTTTTCTTAGGTCGTATGGATGGGAATGCTTACCTTTGCGCCCGGAGGTCCATAAGCCTTCCGCTTGCGCCAGGCCTACTCGGATAGGAGGGGCAAGGGAAAGGGCGAGGCCGAAGGACTATATTAAATAAGGAGTAAGAGGAATGGGAAGGGACTGTAAAGCGATGGAAGCAATAGATATGAATCGGAAGGACAGAGAAGTAAAAGACATGAGGCAAGTCCATCTGACCCCCTTGTCGGCAGTAGTCGATGAGGTGTGGGGCGAGAAGGGTACTCCTCGTCGCGACGCTATGAAAAAGCAGTTGAAGGACGAGGTCAATTCGTATCGTTTGGGTGCGGCCATGCGCGAGGCTCGCTTGGCTCAAAACCTCACTCAGGACGAACTGGGTAGGCGTATTGGCGTGCAGCGTTCTCAGATTTGTCGATTGGAGAGCGGACGAAGTCCTATGACGCTTCCTGTCATCTGCCGTGTCTTTCGCGCCTTAGGCATTGCCACGGCCACGCTCGATTTGGGCATGGCGGGCAAGATTACTTTGTGGTAGGTCGGAGAAGCTTTGCTCGGTATGATGGAGGCGCTATGAGGCAGATGGTTGCTGGCATGGTCGCGTCGCTTGTCGGGCAAGGGCGATTCGCCCCATCACCTCGCTTTGGAAATAGGCGTAGTTGCCAGGGCTTTGCCATGGGGGCCTGACCGCGGGGTGGACGGTCTCCTCCACATACATTTCCAGCAGCTCGTTGTAGTCGAGGCAGATGACCTGATCGCGGAAGTCCTCGTAGCCGTTCTTGTGGCAAAAGACGTTTCGGGCCTCCCATCGCGTGAAGCGGCGCGCCATCGAGGCCAGTTGCTGGGGGCTGAGGGCGTAGCCGCTCTCTCGGACGTAGGTCTCGAGAAAGGCGAGGTTGATGGCGTAGTTGCTCTCCTGCCGCCTGCGTAGCGCAAGCGCCCTGTTGCGACGGCGTTTGTCCTGCAGGGTGGAGCGGCGGAGCGGGGTGCTATGGCTTCTCCTTTGCCAAAAGGTAGTCTTTGTCTTCATTGGCTTTTCAAAAAATTGTCCCCACAAATTTACTACTTTTTTCCCAATCTTCTGCCTTTTCCCGAAGAAATGTTTTGGAAAGCCAAAGATTATTCTTACCTTTGCATGGTCAGTCCTCGCCAAGCCTCTTCACAATGCTCAAATCGTGCGAGGCGTTTTTTGTTTATGCCCCTTGCGCATGGACGGTCGTAGTAATCAATCAAATAACAACCAATTTAGACAACTCAAATTATGAAGAAAAAATTATCCCTTTTTGCCTTGATCATGGCAGTGTTGATCGTGTCTTCCTGCGAACAAACGCTTGAACAAAGGGCAAGAAAAGATATGGTGTCATTAATCAAAAAAATAGCAGATGACCCCAATTATGTAGAGGTTAGCAATGTGTCCCCATTTATAAATAGTGATAGCATTTTCTGTTGCACATGCGACGTAGAATTTACGAATTATCTTGGGGAGAAAGTGACCATTCTTGGCGAGTATAGTTTGGTAAAATACAGAGAAAAAGATGGAAGTTTTAGCTATTATAATCACTTTACGAATCTAACCACATCCAAAAGAGAGCGAAGTGATATTTGGCTCAAGGAATATTATCACAAAGAAGGATTAGATACGGCGCTTCAATTATATAATTCTGAACAGGAGTTTGTAATTGGGCAAATTTACGAGTCTTCAAAGTTTGATCACGATATGATGAAACATAAATACAACTTAAAGGAGTAGATTTTAAACTGAACGCCCACCTTGCACGAAGCAGGGCGGGCGTTCCCTTTTCTGGTTTCTTAGCCTCATCATTCTTTTTATGTATCAAGAAGTTACATTCTTTACCAAACGGTAGGAGCCCTCTGAAAATCAGAAAAAGCCTGTCAGCTGAGGAAGAAGGTCTCGACCAGCGAGCGCAGTTGCTCGTCGGTCAAGCGGTCCACGCCCACTTTGTCGATCAAAGCATACTCCTCTTTCTTGCTGGTGATCACGTATTTTCGTTCTCTTCCGTCCACTTTGCACAGCAGGTGGTAGTTGCCTTTGTAGGTCTTCTCCACGCGTATGTTTTCAAAAAGCGTCCCGCCCGTTTTGATCGTTGTCGCCTTGCGTCGCTCCGCCAGTCCCCAGTCGGTCAGATGATGGTTGAGGGTGGTCTCGACGGCGCCAGTCCAGCGCGGGCTCACCTCGCATTCCTCGGCAAAGTCCCTGAACCGTCGGATGGCGGCAGCCACCTCGCCTATGATACCCTCCGCTCTTTTGATCCCGTTCTCCTTGCCCAGGGCCAGCGCGTCTTCGATCGTTTGCCCCTGGAGCTTGCCCCGCATCATCAGGCAATGCATCCTCTCGGGCAGGAAGCCCCCGATGTTGAAGATATAGGTCAGGTCGTAGGCCGGGGCCAGTCGCCAATGGCCCTTCTCGTCCATCAGAAACGAGAAGTTCTTGTTGTGGTCGTCCGTGTTGTTGGCAAGGATATTGAACACCATTCTGCGGAAGACCTCCTCCTGGTCGCTCTCAGGCAGTCGCATCTTGCGACAGACTGCCAGCAGCTGTTCGTAGCTGTCGGCATCGGGAGATAGCGCCGCCAACGTCTGCATGTGCAGTTTGCGGCCCTCCTCGCGGTCGAAGCGACGGGTGACGAAATGTTTCCGCCCCTCCACCTCCAGGGTCTCGCACGCCATCATGCTTATGCCTGCCGCCTTGGCCATTTTGTGGTAGGCCATCTCCAGTTCGGCCGACGATCGCTCGGTGTCGCCAAACTTCAGTATGCAGTACGCCAAGCCCTGACGGCCCGCCACCAGCCCGCTTCTGATCTCCCCGGTCTCGGGATCGATGGCTATGATGGCCTTGGGTTGGCGCCCGCCAGCCGAGGTGCCTACGGCTATGAGCGACTGCATGGTCAGCGACTCCTCGGGCGCCACGCTTGTGTTCTCGCGCTCGAGGTATATTCTCTGGGCCAAGTCGGTCAATGCCCTCATGTTCAGCTTGTCGGAACTGCTGATGCCGGAGGATTCGGGCACAAACTCCAGGGCGCCCATGCCTCGCCTGCCGATGAACGAAAGGATGTCGAGCGGGGTGATCTCCTGAGGGCGAAGGCCGCTCTGTATGCGCCAGCACTCAAACACCTGGTTGCCCCAGGCGTCGGGCAGCGAGTCGGCGAGAAAAGGAGGCAGCTTGCGGTAGATCTTCGTTTCCCTGTCGCCCATGATGGGGCGATGGCTGGCTGCCGACTTGACGGAGGCCATGAGCGGGAACGGGTCGAGGCTTCCGCGAAGGAAAGAGGGGTTGTACTCGAAAAACGAAATGCCTCTCCTTGTGTCCCAGAACAAGCGGCCGACCTCCTTGTCCCAGAGCATGATCTTGAGTGTACTTGTCGTCATGGTTTCTTATGTCTGATGCGTTGCACTTTCTTTTCCTTCCTGATCAGGTAGGGCGAGGGCGGCAGCTCCGGCAGCAGGTCGTCCAGGGCCTCGATCTCTCCTATCGCCTTCAGCAGCAGGAGAAACGTGGCGAGCGAGATGTTGTCCGCGGCGCCGCTCTCAAACTTGTGGATGGTCGTGGTCGTGAGGCCCGACTGCTCCGAGACCTCCTTCTGCGTCATGTTGCTGCGCAGGCGGTAGTCCTTGAAGCGGGCGCCAAGGAGCTTCACCAGTTGGGGGATCGCATACTCGTAATAGTCCGTCATGAGGCTTTTTTTAATTTATATTGCGCTATAAGTTATGCCCGATTTTTGGCCCTATCTTATATTCTGCTTATATTTATCTCGCATGCAAAAATACGCGTTTTTTCCCGTCTGTGCAAACATTCTTGGGAAAATCCTTCTCCCGCCCGCCTTTTTTTTAACAAAAATCAGGCAACTGAGGAAACAAAAAGTAGCCAACTGAGGAAAAGCCAAAAAAAAGCAGTATCTTTGCATTGGCATATCTAAAAGACAGATGATGATGAAGTACTTGGATCCTAAGGCAGACCTCACGTTCAAGAAGATATTCGGCAATCATCCCCAAAGACTGATCAGCCTTCTGAACGCACTCCTGCCACTCAGCGAAGCGGAGCAGATACACGCGATAGAGTATCTGCCAACGGAACTTGTGCCCCAGCTCGAAGGGGGCAAGAACACTATTGTGGATGTACTCTGCACAGATTCACGAGGCAGAAAATTCTGCGTGGAAATGCAGATGGAATGGTCGGACGCTTTCCAGCAGCGAGTACTGTTTAATGCATCCAAGCTCTACGTGAGTCAGGCCAAAAAGGGCGGAAAATACAGCGAGCTCCAACCTGTGTATTCCCTGAATCTGATAAACGACGTCTTTGAGCATGACACTCCAGATTTCATCCACAACTACCGCATCGTGCACGACAAGGACAGCAACAAGGTGATTGAAGGCTTGCATTTCACCTTCATAGAGCTGCCGAAGTTCACTCCTCATTCCATTGCCGACAAGCGTATGATGGTGCTATGGCTCCGTTTCCTCACGGAGATCAATTCAAATACGAAGGAGATTCCTGCCGACCTGCTTAATGATCCGGAGATAGGAAAAGCTGTGGAGGAGCTGGAGATATCCGGCTTCACGGATGCCGAGCTCAGAGCCTATGACAAATTTTGGGATTCAGTAAGTGTCGAAAGAACCCTTCTGGATGACAGATACCAGAAAGGCAGGGAAGAGGGTAAAGAAGAAGGAATTGCTGAAGGAATGGAAAAGGGCATGGAGCAAGGCATGAAGCAAGGAATGGAGAAAGGTATGGAGCAAGGCATGTCCCAGCGAAGCCTTGAGATTGCCAAGAAGATGCTGGCAAAGGGTATGGATGAAGCAACGGTCATGGATATGACTGGGCTGGCGGCAGAGGAGATGAAGCTGCTGAAAGCGGAGCTGTAGATTACAAATATCACAATATAATCGAGGAAGTGTTTTCCCAATCCCTTGCCTTTTCCCGAAAAATTGTCTGCAAATAGTGGTTTGTCTGGAAAATGTTGTACTTGTCGTGTCCCCATGTCTGCCATTCCCCTCCGCCACAAGACGAGGCGATACGGGAGACTTCCGGGGAAGGTCCTGTTTCGCCTCGTGTGGGTGATCATTTACAGATAGGGGGGTATAGATTGGGGTTTATATGGGGCTGGGGAGGCTAATCGCGATCGTGCTTGTCGTGCTTATGGTGCTTTCCGGGACGCCCATAGCCTCGGTCGTGCTTGTGGTGCTTGCCGGGTCGGCCATAGCCTCGGTCGTGCTTGTCGTGCTTGCCTGGACGGCCATAGCCTCGGTCGTGCTTTCCCGGACGGCCATGGTGGCGGTCGAAGCGCGGGCGGCGAGGGTGATGCTTGTCGTAGCGCGGGCGATGGTGGCCATGGCCTCGATCGTAGCGGGGGCGATGGTGGTAGCCCGGTCGGCAGGTGGGGTATCTCCTATATATATGGTGGACGTAGGCGCGGTTTTGCCAACCGATGGGGCGGTAGAAGTAATAGGTGTTGCAGTATTTGCGCCATTGCCCGGGCGAGAGATAGCGGCGTATCTCGCGGTTGCGGCGCTCCCATCCGTAGGAGTCGATGTCGCGATAGCTGTTGATGCTGTTGAGGTAGGCGAGGTTGATGTTGAGGATGCTGTTGCGGTAGCCCGGTCCGATACCCAGTTCGGCTATCATCTTGTCGGTAATGACCGTGGCTTCCACTCGCACGTCGGCCAGTCGCTGGGCCGAGGCGGAGACGGTCATGACGAGGGCGGCTACGGTTGCTAAAATAATACGTTTCATAATCCAGACTTTCTTTTGAGGGTTATTACTCGTTTTCTGCTGCAAAAGTACGATTCCCCGCTCATGCGGCCAAAGGAAAACCCATAAACCCGCATATAGTTTTCCCTTTGCCTTGAGAGGAAATCCCGAGGACATAAAGGAAAACAACTCAAACAACCTTTACAACAATGAACAACGCTTCGCCAGGATATTGCCTCTTCGAGGCCCATGCAGATCAAGGGCTGCTGCAAGGGAAACAACAAGTAACAACGCTTCGCCTCGGACACGTTTCCCGCTGAATCTACGTGGACACATGGAAAAACAACTTGAACAACCTTTACAACAAGGATCAACGCACCTTCCCCCTGCGGACGAGACGTGAACATAGAGGAAAACCATATTCAGCAAGGCGGCATTTTCGACTACACAACTCATGGTGCTGCAAATAAAACTATCGGAGGAAACAAAAAAATATTGCGGTACGAAGTCGAGGAAAAACGGTATGAAGAGGGGTGGCTGATCTGTATTTAGTTTTGTATCTTTTTCATAGTGCTCTTGTGTTTTGTCCATTTTACATTATCAGCCATGCGGTTTTGTTCTTTTTCTCTTATTTGCTATTCTTGCTTTCCTTTTTGCAACCTACTCTTTGTCTTTTTCTTTTTCTTGTTCGATTTTTCCTGTGTCTTCTTACTCTTGTGTTTTTCTTTTAGTATCATAAAACGTTACATCCTAAGGCCTTGCTTTGTTCGATTACTTGATTTCGCTTTCAGCCCCCCCCATTTCCCTATCTGTTAGGCCGTTGCAAACACGATAGGGGAGTTTTTGCCATTTCTGAATTTGAAAAAAGTACTCAATTATTTGTTGTTATTCCAAATATTGTTAGTAACTTTGCACCCGTAATTTAAGATAACATCGTTCACGTCTGTGGAATGAGTGTGAATCGGTACATAGAAGAATGCTTGTGGCCCCCTTCCCAAACCATACCCGAACCGTAGGGCGTCCAAAATGCCATTTTCTCTATAGCTTTCCGACAACGGTCGGAATGGGCCGAATCTCTTTGGGCAAGTGATCAACAATAGAGATAACTTATTATACAATTTATACAATTTTCTAACGCATGATGAAGTTAAAAATTCACAAGGCAGCCATGATTTTGGCCGCTCTCGTTTTGCTGCTACCACTTCGCGCGGTAGGTCAGGCAAACACGTATTATGATCGGGGGGGGTAAACCCTACTGACTCTCGCCCAGTCTTGAAGACCCGTATGGCCCTCGTAGGCCATAACTGTATGGTCAGCCGCTTCCCCGATGGCGTGAGTGTCGGAACGGGCGTCAAGGGCCTCTCCAACCTGTGTGACGAAAACCTTGACAACTATTGCGACCTGCCGGGTGTGGCAGACGTCAAGCTCCTTGTCGGATCGCCCATCGTGGCCGTCAAGGACATGAAGCACTATTTCGACAAGGACACAAAGGCTGGCTTCAAAATTTCGGTGGAGTCCAGTGTGCTGAAACTTAATGTGTTGGAGAACAGCTATCATATCTATTTTTACAAGGATGGCAAATTTCTCAAGGATTCCAAGATAGAGCAGAGAGGATTCTCCGTGCTTAATCTCGCCGTAGGCGATATCGGTTTGGGTAGCACCATGGATATTGTTGCCAAAGAGCAGCCTACGGAGGATTATGACGAGATAGCTCTTGTCGGTCAAAGCGGCCTCAATGTGTCGGCCGTCAAAGGACTTAAGATCTACTATGCCTTTGTGGGGGATGGCGAGTACACTTTGACGAAATCTTCCATTAAAAAATACGATTCTTATTTCAATACCAACATACAACTGACCCCGGAAACGAGCGATGCTCTTGCTAATTACCTAACAGATGACGACACCAGCAATGGGTCAGCCTTGGGCATCATTGCAAGTGTGGGCTTGGGTTATGCGCAAGTGGTGGCCAAGGACAATAACTCCACGGGCGAAACTTTCCCCGAGGGAACAGAGGCTGGCTTTGTATATACAATCACCTCTTTGGTGTCTGTAGCCGACACACCTGTCCTCACCCTTCTTGATAGAAATGGCAATAAAATATACGAGAAGGCCCTAAGTACACAGGTGCTGTCTCTCGACTTGGGTGGCGGTAAAAGAAAGGTTTCCATCAAAGCTCCATGTGCGTTCTCGGGCATAAAAATAAAGGTTGAGGGCTTAAAAGTATTGACGGTTTCAACCGCCCAATACGCCTTTGTCATTCCCAAGCCCACCACGGCCGGCCACCAATGCACCATGAGCCCGACCGCCACTCTCGACATTTGCAGCTGCGACGAGAAGTATGTGCTCAACTGGGACAAGAAAAACTATCCCAAGGCCTCTTGGAAGATGCTCAGCACGACCGACGATAATGTGACCTTTGACGAGGCCAACTATACCCTCGATTTCAGCAAGTCCAAAGCCTATTTGGAGGGTAATGGCGCCAAGGCGACGGTCGTCATGAAGTTGACGAATACGGACGGCTGCTCTCAGCAGATCACTATCAACTATGGTGGAAACAACCAGCCGGTAGAGAAGAAGGAGATGGCCCTCGTCAATACCGATCCCGCCAAGCCCGCCTACGAGCTGGGCAACGGCTACAGTTACGGCCTCAATATTCTCTCCATCGTCAAAAACTCGGCCAACATTATTTCCTCCAAACTCAATAGCTTCGCCTCTTATTTTGGTGGCGTATCTATCGGCGAATCCTACCTCTGCAGCGTCAAGAAGACGGAGGGAATGATCTCAGACGGCAGCAAGGCCATCCAGGCTGGTTTTGTCGTGACGGCCAAGGGTAGCGCCCTCACGGCTGACGTCCTCAAACTGATGAACGTGAAAATTTACTATCAAGGCAAAGAGGTGGGCCACCAAATCAATACGGCAGCCATTGCGGCCAAGCTGATCGGTAGCGAGGACACCCACAAGCTGAGATATTCCATCAAAGTGCCCGAGGGCACGCAGTTTGACGAGATCCGTCTCTACTCCGATGGCCTGCTGGGTGCCAAACTCAGCGTCATGAACATCTACTACGCCTATACGGCCGACGAGAATGCCATCCTCGACGACCCGACCGAGGGAGCTGAGATCGTTTCCTTCGACAACAATGGCGCCAGTATCAATGCCGACCGCACCCAGTCGGCAGGTGTGCTGAAAGCAGGCAATGGTATGAAGGACCTCACCAACAGTATCGACGGCTCGCTCGAGACCTGCACGACGTTCCCGATGGGCGTGGGAGCAGGAGAGGGTTCCATACTTGCCGTGAAGCTGGGCGTCACGGCCACGCGCAACAAGCAGCTCGTCGTGGTGGTCAATCAGGCTGCCTTGGGCGTGGGTGTAGATCTGGGAAGCGGCATCGTCGTCAAGACCTATAAGAAGAAAGAAGCAGCTGCCGATCCAGCCAAGGCATACAAGGCGGACGAGCAGGGATCTGAGGGTTCTCAGAAGACGGACGATTCCGACGTGGTGCAGACCTTTAGCGACTGGAGTATCCTCGGCGCCAACCTCATCACCCGTGGCGACAAGGGCTTCATTGTCCTCACCCCGACCAAGGACTACGACGAGGTGAGCATCACCCAGGGCGCAGCCGTGAAGATAGCCGAAGGTTTGAAGGTCTATGGCATTCTGCTCCGCAACGACGCGGATGGCGACGGCACGCCCGACACGGAAATGCCAAGCGAGGACTGCAAGCACGATATCGTCTTCGATGAGAACGTACACATCTCCGACAAGAGCGGAAAGAGATACAAGGACAATCTGACGATGTACTTCAAGCGCACGTTCGTCCCCGGCAAGTGGAACTCCGTCATCCTGCCCGTCAACCTCACCAAGGCGCAGTTTGTGGAAGCCTTTGGCGCTACGGCCAAGCTCTCCGAGGCCAGCGAGGTCTATCAGGACAATCAGAATCTCGTCATCGGATTCAAGCCGGTAGTGGAGACGTTCGTGGGTGATCAGAACGTCTATCTCCAGGCCCACAAGCCCTATATCATCTGGGTGGATGCCGAATTCGTCACAAGCCATAAGAACCAAAAAGAATCCACGACAGATGCAGGCGAGATCACGGGCGAGATCTACAAAGTGACCAAAACGCCCGAGGGCGTAGGCGTCAGCTTCACCTACGACGAGACGATGGGCATGCCCTCGACCGAGGACTTTAAATTCAGCACATCCATCACCAACAAACAGGGCCTTGAGAGCCTCCTCTTCAAGGGCGGCTACGACAATCATCAGTCCCTCGCCATTGGCGACTACGGCTGGAACGAGGGCAACCTCTACCATCTGAAGAAAGAACACTATATGAAGGGCTATCGCTGCTGGCTCACCCCGACCTGGGCCTCGGCCAGCCAGAGCCAGACCACCCTCAGCTTCGGCTTCGGTCAGGGCGAGCTCACGGGCGTGGAGACCACTCCCTCTGCCGAGCAGCAGGGCGAGCTCAAGATCTTCAATCTCCAGGGCCAGCGCCTCAGCAGCCTGCAGGGTGTGCAGCCGGGCGTCTATATCGTCAACGGCAAGAAGATGGTAGTGAAGTAAGAAAAGTCAAGCATCAAAACAACAATCAGTAGAATCAGTTTATGAGCAAGAAAAAATATGTGGCCCCGGCCATCACGATCGTGAAATGCAGTTCTGCCAACAGCCTCCTCGCGGCTTCGGCCCCCGGCATGAAGTGGGACCCCGAGGTCAACAAGGAGTATCGCATGGACATCTACGAGGAGGAAACCGAGGACGTGAACAGTCTGTACTATCTCAATGACGAGATCACGGGCTAATCTCACCATGACGCATCCATCCCCCTCATGACCGAGGGGGCTAAACCCAAAAGCGCGGCCTGCCGATTATCGACAAGCCGCGCTTTTCTCATACACTATAGTAGCGGTAAGTTTTGTCTCCGACATTTTCGCCTGCTGAATCTACGTGGACACATGGGAAAACAACTTGAACAACTTTTACAACTATGAACAACGCTTCGCCAGGACATCGCCTCTTCGAGGCCCATGCAGACCAAGGGTTGCTGCAAGGGAAACAACAAAGAACAACGCTTCGCCTTGGACACGTTTCCTGCTGGTTGTCCTGGCGAAGCTGTTCCATTTCATGGCACCCTTTCTCGCCATGGCAAAACTCGAGCGAGCTCGGTTCTGCTCATGGCTTATCGAAAGCGTTGTATCATGTTGTTTACCTTGCAGCAAGATTGTAATACACGCGCGAAGCGTGTAGGTTGTTCATTGTTGTAAAGGTTGTTCAAGTTGTTTTCCATTATAAACAGGAATGCGCACCCAAGGCGAAGCGTCCTTGTTGTGTTTCCCGTCTCGTCAGCAGCAGGCTGTTATGGTTTCTCCTGGAGGCTGGCAAGGAGGTCGGCCACGACATAGCTGGAGCCACCCACGAAGATGAAGTCGTCGGGGGCGGCTTCGGCCAGGGCCGCGCGGTAGGCTTCGGCGACGGAGGGATGGAGGGTGCCGTGGAGGCCGTGGGCCCGTCCGCAGGCCGCCACTTTCTCGGCAGGGAAGGCCCTGTGGGTGGAGGGTTGCGTCCAGTAGTAGGTGGCGTCGCGGGGCAGGAACTCCATGACGTGGGTGAGGTCCTTGTCATCCACCATGCCGAAGACGAGGCGGCGCTTGCGGGCCGGCTGCGCCATGATCTGGGGAGCCAGCATCTGCCATCCCGCCACGTTGTGGCCCGTGTCGCAGACGGCATGGGGATGGCCCGGGAGCGGTTGCCAGCGGCCCATCAGTCCCGTGCGTCGGCAGACCGAGCGGAAGCCCTCGCGGATGCTCTCGGGATGGCGGATCGTGCCACGGGAGAGGAGCTGGGAGACGGACGTGAGGATGGTGTTGGCGTTGCGCGTCTGGTAGTCGCCACGCAGGTCGCCCAGGAGCGTGCCAAAGGACCGCGTCTCATACTCGCGCCCCTCGGGCGTGTCGTGGGCCGCAAGGACCTCGGGACGGTCCTCGGCGAAGACGATCGGACTCCCGCACGCGTGCGCCTTCGCCTCGAAGACGGGGCGCGTCTCGGCCACGGCCTCGCCTACGACGACCGGCACGTGGGGCTTGATGATGCCCGCCTTCTCGTGGGCTATCTCGGGGAGCGTGTGGCCGAGAAACTGCGTGTGGTCCACGGAGATATTCGTGATGATCGAGAGCTGGGGCGTGATGATGTTCGTGCAGTCGAGGCGTCCGCCCAAGCCCACCTCGACGACCGCGATGTCCACTTCCTGCTCGGCAAAATACTTGAAGGCCAGGGCCGTGGTGAGTTCGAAGAACGAGGGGTGGAGCGGCTCGAAGAAACTACGCTCCTCCCGCACGAAATCGACCACATACTCCTCGGGCATCATCACGCCATTGATGCGGATGCGCTCGCGGAAGTCCACGAGGTGAGGACTCGTGTAGAGGCCCACCCTGTGGCCGTCGGCCTGGAGGATGGAGGCGAGGGTGTGGGAAGAGGAGCCCTTGCCGTTGGTGCCCGCCACGTGGATGGTCTGATAGCGCGTGTGGGGATGGCCGAAATGGGCGTCGAGGGCGTGGGAGTTGTCCAGACCGTCCTTGTAGGCCGTGGCGCCCACGTGCTCGAAGACGGGGGTGCTGTTGAAAAGATATTCTACTGTCTCCTTGTAGTTCATTGTTGCGTGCTTATGCGAAGAACGTTGTTGGTTGATGTGCGCTTGACCGAAGCAATACTTGTAAAAAAGCTTCTACGAAGCGCTATGAGAAAAAAAAGCGAAGCGCCCCGTGAGAAAGACACGAGGCGCCTCTTGAATCGTTTCGGACTTATCCGAAGAGTTTCTTGAAATGTTCGAAGATCGACCGCTTGGTATGGCTGTCGCCCGTGAAGTTTTCGCTCTCGCGGAAGCTCTCCATGGCCTTGCGCTCCCCCTTGTTGAGGGTCTTGGGGATGAAGACGCTCACCTGGATGATGAGGTCTCCCGTGCCGTTGCCATAGCCTTGGACGGCCGGCAGACCCTTGCCGCGGAGGCGGAGCGTCTTGCCTGGCTGCGTGCCCGGCTCGATCTTGATCTTCACGCTCGACCCGTCGATGGTCGGTATGTCCACCTCGCCTCCGAGCGTGGCCGTGGGGATGTCGAGCAGGAGATTGTAAACCACGTCCTGGCCGTCGCGCACGAAGGTGTCGTTGGCCTCCTCCTCGACATAGACCTGTATGTCGCCCGCGATGCCGTTGTGCTTGCCCATGTTGCCCTTGCCCGGGACGTTGACGACCATGCCCTCGGCCACACCCGCGGGGATGTGGATCTCGACGACCTCCTCGCCCTTGACGACACCCGATCCGTCACACTCCTTGCACTTGTTCTTGATGACCTTGCCCTCGCCGCCACAGACGTGGCACGTGGTCTGGGTCTGCATCATGCCGAAGATGCTCTGCTGGGTGCGGATCTCCATGCCGCTGCCGTGGCAGTTGGGGCAGGTCTCGGGAGCGCTGCCGCCCTCGGCACCCGTGCCGTGGCAATGGGGGCAGACCACGTCCTTGCGGAGCTTGAACTTCTTGGTCACGCCCGTGGCCACCTCCTGGAGCGACAGGCGCACCTTCAGCCGCAGGTCCGATCCACGATAGCGCGGGGTCTGGCGTGCGCCGCCACGGCCTCCGAAGCCTCCGAAGCCGCCATGGCCTCCGAAGACGTCGCCAAACATGGAGAAGATGTCGTCCATCGAGAAGCCGCCCGCGCCGCCAAACGGACTGCCGCCTCCGAAGCCGCCCGGGGCGTCGAAGCCAAACTGGTCGTACTGCTGGCGCTTCTGCGGGTCGTGGAGCACGTCGTAGGCCTCCGCGGCCTCCTTGAATTTCTCCTCGGCCGTCGTGTCGCCCGGGTTGCGGTCGGGGTGATACTTGATGGCGAGCTTGCGGTAGGCCTTCTTGATGTCGGCCTCCGTGGCGTCCTTGGTGAGGCCCAGTACCTCGTAGTAGTCTCTCTTTGCTGCCATATTGTCGCTATATTATTGTCCTACGGCCACCTTGGCGTGGCGGATCACTTTGTCGTTGAGCGTATAGCCCGTCTGCACGCAGTCGATGACCTTGCCCTTCTGGTCGTCGCCGGCAGGCACCATGGCGATGGCCTCGTGGAAATCGACGTCGAAGTCCTTGTCCTTGGTGTCGATGGGGCGCACGCCAAGACCCTCGAGGATCTTCTCCAGTTTCTTCATGATGAGCTGGAAACCCTCGCGCACGGCCGTGGCGTCCTCGCCCTTGTCGGCCAGGGCGCGCTCGAAGTCGTCGAGCACGGGCAGCAGGGCCGTGATCGTCTTCTCGCCACCATTGAGGATCAGTTCGGCCTTCTCCTTCATGGTGCGCTTCTTGTAGTTGTCAAACTCGGCGAAGAGGCGGATGTACTTGTCCTTCCACTCCACGGCCTCGGCCTTCGCCTTCTCCTCGGGAGTGAGCTCGGGTTCGTTGGCCTTCTCAGCCGTTTCGGCCTCTTCGGCCTGTTCAGCCTGTGCGCCTTCCTGAGCGCCATCCTGTGCGCCTTCGGCCACACGCACGTCTTCTGCCTCGTTGTGGCTGGTCTCGGGGGTCTCGCCCTCTACCTTTATGTTCTTCTCTTTACTCATTTTGTTCTTAGCTTTTTTAAAAAGACGCATAGCAAATATTGTGCCAAGGCAGGGGCGCCCGCCCTTTTGGCCGGACGGGTGTGTGCTTCGGGTTGCGAAGTCCACCCGGGCGCGCGACGGGTCTCCTGTCCTTGCTTATACATGTCGGCCTGATGCTCCTTTTTGCTTACACATCCCGGTCTGATGCTCCTTACTTATACATCTCGACGCGATGCTCGCGGATCTGCTCGTTGTGGATATACTCGTCGTAGGTCGTGAGCTTGTCGATCGTGCCACGGGGCGTGAGCTCGATGACGCGGCCGGCCACGGTACCGATAAACTCTAGGTCGTGGGAACTGAAAAGGATGTTGCCCTTGAACTGCACGAGGTTGTTGTTGAAGGCCTGGATGCTCTCGAGGTCGAGGTGGTTGGTCGGCGTGTCGAGAATCAGGCAGTTGGCGTTCTGCAGCTGCATGCGCGCGATCATGCAACGCATCTTCTCGCCTCCCGAGAGCACGTTGACCTTCTTCTCCACCTCCTCCTGGCGGAAGAGCATGCGTCCGAGGTAGGCCTTCATCGCCACCTCGTTGCCCGGGCCGTACTGCGAGAGCCAGTCGACGAGATTCTTGTCGCTCTCGAAGAACTTCGTGTTGTCCAGGGGCAGGTAGGCCGTGGTGATGGTGACGCCCCACTTGTAGGTGCCGCCATCCGGCTCGCGGTTGCCGTTGATGATCTCGAAGAGGGCCGTCATGGCCTTGGGGTTGTGGGAGATGAAGACCACCTTCTGTCCCTTCTCGATATTGAAGCTGACGTGGTCGAAGAGGACCGTGCCGTCGGTATCGACCGCCTTGAGGTCTTCGACCATCAGGATCTGGTTTCCCGGCTCGCGCTCCATCTGGAAGATGATGCCCGGATACTTGCGGCTGGAGGGGCGGATCTCCTCGACGTTGAGCTTCTCGAGCATTTTTTTGCGCGAGGTGGTCTGCTTGCTCTTGGCCACGTTGGCCGAGAAGCGACGGATAAACTCCTCCAGCTGCTTGCGCTTCTCGTCGGCCTTCATGCGCTGGTTCTGCTGCTGGCGCAGGGCGAGCTGGCTCGACTCGTACCAGAAGGAGTAGTTGCCGGCAAAGACCGTCACCTTGCCAAAGTCGATGTCGATGGTCTGGGTGCTCACGGCGTCGAGGAAGTGGCGGTCGTGGCTGACGACGAGAACGGTCTGATTCTCGTCGATCTCGCCCAGGTAGTCCTCCAGCCACTCCACGGTCTCGAGGTCGAGGTCGTTGGTGGGCTCGTCGAGCAGCAGGTTGTCGGGCTTGCCGAAGAGGGCCTTGGCGAGCATCACGCGCACCTTCTCGTTGTTGCTGAGCTCGCCCGTCAGCTTCTCGTGCAGGCCCTCGGCGATACCAAGGTGCTGCAGCAGCTGGGCAGCCTCGCTCTCGGCCTCCCAGCCGTTCATCTCGGCAAACTTCAGCTCCAGGTCGGCAGCACGGTTGCCGTCCTCCTCCGTCATCTCGGGCTTGGCATAGAGGGCCTCGCGCTCCTTCATGTTCTCCCAGAGCGGGGCATGGCCCATGAGGACCGTGTCGAGCACGCGGTAGGCGTCATACTTGAAGTGGTCCTGCTCCAGGACCGACAGGCGCTCGCCAGGACCCAGCTCCACGGTACCCTTGTTGGGCTCCAGGTCGCCGGAGATGGCGCGAAGAAGGGTGGACTTGCCGGCTCCGTTGGCGCCAATGACGCCATAGATGTTGCCGCGCGTGAACTTGATGTTTACGTCTTTGTAAAGTACTCGCTTGCCAAACTGGATGGCAAGATTGTTGAGCGTTATCATATTATGTCTTAAACCTTATTTTGTTCTTTCTCTGAATCTTCGTTTTGCTACAAGGGTGCAAAGTTACGCAATTTTCTTGATATGACCAAGTTGGCCCGCGCGAAAAGGCTTTCCTTGTGGCTGTTGTTATTTTTCCAATTCCCCAAATTTACTATGAATTTGGGGATTGTAATCGCCAATTTCACTATGAATTTGGGGATTTGACTCGTTTAGAGGACCGAAAAACGTGGCTGAATGCTTGGGAAAAGTGAATGTGGACTCTACGAGGATATATGGGAAAAACAACGTGAACAACTTTTACAACAAGTAACAACGCTTCGCCAGGACATCGCCTCTTCGAGGCCTATGCAAATCAAGGCTTGCTTGTTGCGAAACAACAAAATACAACGCTTCGCCTTGAACACGCTTCTTGCTGATTTGTCCTGGTGATATGTCCTGGCGAAGCCTTGTATCATGTTGTTTACCTTGCAGCAAGATTGTAAACACGCGTAGCGTGTAGGTTGTACATTGTTGTAAAGGTTGTATTTGTTGTTTTCCCTCTTGCCCAGCCGATTTCTCCCAAGAAGTTGTGTTCCCTCAAGCGTCAGGGAGTCTGTATTCTGTTGATGACCCAGGCGAAGCCTTTGGCCGTTCGCAGGCCGTTGTCCTGGAAGTGGTTGCCCTCGTTCCATTCGAGCGTGGAGGGAGTGGAGGAGGCGATCAGGAGGTCGTGTTGGCGACGGATACATTGGCTGACGGTCGTCATGATGGGGGTGCGGGATCGGTCCTCGCGGTCGCCCAGACTGAGGTAGAAGGCTGCGGACAGGGGAGTGTGGAGGGCCGCATAGTCGAGCCATTTGGGATACCAAATGGAGGGGGAGGCCGCCACGATACCGTCAAAGGGATGCTGGTAGCCCGCCCAAAGCGCGAAGAGGCCCGCCAGGGAGTAGCCCCCGAGGATCGTGGGGCAGTCGGGAGAGGAGACGAGGCCCGAGGAGCGCAGATGGTCGATGATATCAAGAATAGACTGGAGCGTGGCCGGAGCCCCATGGCCGAAGGGCCGCTTGCCGAAGACGGGAGGAGCGTCCCAGGGCGGCAGCTCGTCGAACCAACGGGCGATATGGACGGCCACGAGGACGAAGCGCGCTCCCGTGGCTTGGGCGATGGCCTCCACCTCCTGGTCCATCTCCCTGAGGTCGTTGGCGTCGGCAGGTTGGATCAGCAGAAAGGCGGGCCGCTCCTGGGCGTAGATCGTGCAGGTGTGGCCAGCTATCTCTCGTGTCGTCTTCTGATGGAGCGGCAGGGAGGAAGCCCATTCGGAATCTTCGGCAGTTCGGTTCATGAAAAGAAAAGATGAGTCATGATCTAAAAAAAGCTCGGGCCATGATGGGAAAGACAGGCACATGAGAAACCGGCTCGAGATCGGGACGCTTGCCACATGGCCTCGGGACGAGGACGGCTACTGGTAGTCGATATATTCCCCCTCGTTGTCCTTGATGACCTTCTTGGCGCGTTGCTCCTCGCTTCGGGAGTCGACAATCGTGTTGCCGTCGGCCTGGCGCGAGGTGCGGGCCGAGGACTGCTGGTCCTGGAAGCCCTGCTGGCCCTGGAAGTCGTTGTCCTCGGGCTGGAACCTGCGGACCACGCGATGCAGCTGCTTGTAGAACTTGTAGGCTATCAGGGCGATGGCCGCCAAGGCGAGGACGAAGAGTAGGAATATGAATTTGATGAAAATCATAATGTGCGGATGGAGTTAATGATTCTGTGGCGTAGGCTTCTTGGCCACCATGGCCGAGAGCAGCACATACCAGGCGATGATGACGGCGATGCCCGAGATGCGCAGCAGGGCGAGGATGGGGATGCAGGAGAGGACGAAGAGATATTTCACCTCGTTGCCCTTCCAGCCCCATTGCTTGAACTTGAGGGCAAACATCGGTATCTCGCTCACAAGCAGGTAGCTGCTCACCAGCACGCCCACGACCATGGCCACGGCCCAAAGGGGCGAGGACTCGAAATGGGGAGCCACACCCACCATCAACGAGCCCCAGAAGAGGGCATTGGCCGGGGTGGGCAGTCCGATGAAGCCCAGGGACTGGCGCTCGTCGAGATTGAACTTGGCCAGGCGAAGGGCTGAAAAGGCCGCCATGACGAAAGCCACGAAGGGCAGCACCTCGCGCAGGGGCTCCAGGACCGAGGGATAGGCCACCACGCCCAGTTCGGCAAAGAGCATGGCCGAGGGAGCCAGTCCGAAGGTGATGTCGTCGGCCAGCGAGTCAAGTTCCTTGCCGATAGGCGAACTGACATGGAGCAGGCGGGCCGTCATGCCGTCGAAGAAATCGAAGACAGCTCCTATGACCATCCACGCCAGGGCCCATTCGAAGTCGTGGCGGAAGGCAAAATAGGTAGCGATGCAACCCGAGATGAGGTTGCAGCAGGTGATGCTGTTGGGGATATGTTTCTTGATCATAAGCAGTAAAGCTTCATCATATCATTTAGCTCATATAGCAGAAAAATCCTACTCCTATTCTTATTAGGAGAAAAGTTTTATCCTACTCCTATTCCTATGGCAGGAAAGTTTTTTCCAATCCTATAGCAGAAAAGCTTCGTCCTATTTCCTATAGCAGGAAGGCTTCGTCCTAAGCCAACGCCTCAGGCATCTGGAGGCCAGACGCCAAGGGAGGGCCGCCCCAGGGGTGGGGGAGAGGACTACGTTTTCTCTACAGATTACGTTTTCCCTACGGACTACGCTTTCTCCACGGGCTTGAGGCGCGCGATGACGGTCTGGTCGCCCGTAGTCGCCTGTCCCATCTTCACACAGACCTCGGAGTCGATAGGCAGATAGACGTCCACGCGGCTGCCGAGCTTGATGAAGCCCAGGTGCTCGTCGATGTAGCAGTCCTCGCCATCCTTGGCATAGGTGACGATACGACGCGCCACGGCACCCGCAATCTGGCGGCAGAGCACGTCGCGGCCGTCGGGGATGGTGATCATCACGTCGGCATGCTCGTTCTCCTCGCTTGCCTTGGGGAGCCAAGCCTTGTGGAAGTTGCCATTGAAGTGCTTGACAAACTTCACCACGCCGTCCACGGGAAACCAGTTGGCGTGGACGTTGAAGAGGCTCATAAAGATGCTGATCATCAGGCGGCGGTCGTGGAAGTACTCATTCTCCTCCACCTCCTCGATGACGACGATCTTGCCGTCGGCAGGCGCCACCACGATATGCTCCGTGTCCTCGATGTTGAGGTAGCGGATCGGGCAGCGATAGAAGTTGAGCACGATACAATAGACGGGGACCATGATGACGAGGAACGCCCAGAAAGGAATCTTGGTCGTCAGGGCAAACCACAGAATGGCGGCCACCAGGGCAATGCCGATTCCACCATACAACAACTGGTCCGTGCCCTCACGATGAAGACGGATTTTCTTGAGTTTCTTTATTCTCTTTCCCATGTCGGAAGGTTTACATTTTCATGAATAATGTGCAAAGTTATATACTTTTTGTCAGTTATGCAAATTAACACTTCAACTTTTCGGCCCAAGAGGCCGTGATTCCATTTTTTTTATCTACATTTGCACGTGAAATACGAAAACTGATGGAAGACTTCATACATTTGCACGTCCATACGCACTACTCCATCCTTGACGGCCAGTCGAAGGTAGCCAACCTCGTGAAGAAGGCTGTCGGGGACGGCATGAGGGGCATGGCCATCACCGACCATGGCGTGATGTATGGCGTGAAGGAGCTGGCCGACTGCTGCGCCAAGGTTAACAAGGAGCGCAAGGCGGAGGGCCTCGAACCCTTCAAGCCCATCTTCGGATGTGAGATGTATGTCGCACGACGCACCAAGGAGGACAAGGACAAGGCCATGGGAGACAATAGTGGCTACCACCTCGTCGTCCTGGCCAAAAACTACAAGGGATACAAAAACCTTATTAAATTGGTATCGCGCGCGTGGGTGGACGGCTACTACTACAAGCCGCGCACGGACCGGGCCGACCTGGAGCGCTACCACGAGGGACTGATCGTCTGCTCGGCCTGTATAGCCGGCGAGGTGCCACGCAAGATCCTCGACGGAGACCTGGAGGGCGCGAGAGAGGCCGCACAATGGTATCACGACCTCTTCGGCGACGACTACTATCTGGAGCTCCAGCGCCACGAGGTGAAGGACCCCTCGGTCGTGGCCAACCGCGAGACCTTCCCCCTGCAGCAACGCGCCAACCGCGAACTTATACGGCTGGCCAAGGAACTGGGCATCAAGCTCGTCTGCACCAACGACTGTCACTTCGAAAACCGCGAGACGGCCGAGGCCCACGACCACCTGCTCTGTCTCTCCACCCAGGAGGACCTCGACGACCCCAACCGCATGCGCTACTCGAAGCAGGAGTGGTTTAAGACGCGGGAGGAGATGAACGAGGTCTTTGCCGACGTGCCCGAGGCCCTCGCCAACACGATCGAGGTGCTCGACAAGGTGGAGATCTACGACATCGACCACGGACCCATCATGCCCTTCTTCCCCATCCCCGAGGAATTCGGAACGGAGGAGGAGTGGCGACAGAAATATTCCGAGCAGGACCTCTACAACGAGTTCACCTCCGACGAAAAGGGACAGAACCAGCTCTCGCCCGAGGAGGGACAGAAAGTCATCGACCGACTCGGAGGCTACGACAAGATCTACCGCATCAAGTTTGAGGCCGACTACCTGGCGAAGCTGGCCTACGAGGGCGCCCGCCGCCTCTATGGCGACCCCCTGGAGGAGCGCGTCTGCGAGCATATCAACTTCGAGCTCCACGTGATGAAGACGATGGGTTTCCCGGGCTACTTCCTCATCGTCCAGGACTTCATCAACGCGGCCCGTACCGAACTGGGCGTGATGGTGGGACCAGGACGTGGATCGGCAGCAGGATCCGTGGTGGCCTACTGTCTGGGCATCACCCAGATAGACCCTCTGAAATACGACCTCCTGTTTGAGCGATTCCTCAACCCCGACCGCGTCAACCTGCCTGATATCGATACCGACTTCGACGACGATGGCCGCGGAAGGGTCCTGAGATGGGTGATGGACAAGTATGGCGAGGACAACTGCGCCCATATCATCACCTATGCCACCATGGCCACGAAAAACTCCCTCAAGGACGTGGCCCGCGTGGAGAAGTTGCCCCTGGAGCGCTCCAATGCCCTCTGCAAGGCCATCCCCGACCGACTGCCCGACGGGATGAAGATGAACCTCGCCAACGCCATCAAGTGTACGCCCGAACTCCAGGATGCCGAGGTCAGCGAGGACCCGCGCGAGCGCAACACCATCAAGTATGCGAAGATGCTGGAGGGTACCGTCCGCGGCACGGGCCTCCACGCCTGCGGATTCATCATCTGCCGCGACAGGATTGACGACTGGGTGCCGGTATCGACGGCCACGGACCCCGACTTCCCCGAGATGAAGTGTAACGTTACGCAGTATGACGGCCACGTCATCGAGACCACGGGCCTGATCAAGATGGACTTCCTCGGCCTCAAGACGCTCTCGGAGCTCAAGGAGGCCTGCAAGGTCGTCAAGCAGACCACGGGCCACGTCATCGACCTGGAGAAAATACCTATCGACGACGAACTCACCTACCAGCTCTACCAGCAGGGACGCACCATCGGCACGTTCCAGTTTGAGTCGGCTGGCATGCAGAAATACTTGCGCGAGCTGAAGCCCACGGTCTTCGAGGACCTCATCGCCATGAACGCCCTCTACCGGCCGGGACCGATGGACTACATCCCCTCCTTCATCGCCCGCAAGAACGGACGCGAGAAGATCAGCTACGACATCCCCTGCATGGAGAAGTATCTCAAGGATACCTACGGCATCACGGTCTATCAGGAGCAGGTGATGCTCCTCTCCCGACAGTTGGCCAACTTCACCCGAGGCGAGAGCGACGCCCTCCGCAAGGCGATGGGAAAGAAGAAGAAGGCCATCGTCGACCAGATGAAGCCGAAGTTTATCAAGCAGGGCACGGAGAACGGCCACGACCCGAAGGTGCTGGAGAAGATCTGGGGCGACTGGGAGAAGTTTGCGAGCTACGCCTTCAACAAGTCCCACGCCACGTGCTACTCCTGGGTGGCCTATCAGACGGCCTACGTCAAGGCCCACTACCCGGCCGAGTTTATGGCGGCCCTGATGACGCGTCGATTCAGCCAGATCACGGAGATCACGAAACTCATGGAGGAGTGTAAGGCGCTCAAGATCTCCACCCTCGGCCCGGACGTCAACGAGAGCCAGATCGGCTTTGGTGTCAACAAGAAGGGCGAGATACGCTTCGGACTGAGCGCCATCAAGGGCATGGGCACGCCTGCTGCCGAGGCCATCGTCAGCGAGCGCGAGCAGAACGGTCCCTACAAGGACATCTTCGACTTTGCCGAGCGCGTCAACCTGGCCAACGTCAACCGAAAGGCTTTCGAGAGTCTGGCCTATAGTGGCGGCTTCGATGGTTTCGGGGTCATGCGCGAGCAGTTCTTCACCCCCAACGCCAAGGGAGAACTCTTCATCGACCTGCTCGTGCGCTACGGCCAGCGCTACCAGATGGACAAGGCCAATGCCGGTCTGAGCCTCTTCGGGAGCGACGACGTGACCGTGGTCCATCCGCCCCTGCCCAAGACGGAAAGATGGGCGGCCATCGAGAAGCTCAACAAGGAGCGCGAGCTTGTGGGCATCTATCTCTCGGCCCATCCGCTCGATGAGTATGCGGTCGTGCTGGAGAACATGTGCAACACTCATTGCTCGGAGATCCATAGGGACGCCGACCTCAAGGCGCTGGAGAAGCGGGGCGAGGTGACGTTTGGCGGCATGGTGACGGCCGTCAACGAGCGATTCTCCCAACGCACGGGACTGCCCTTCGGCATCGTGACGATCGAGGACTTTGCGGGCGTGAGCGAACTGACGCTCTTCGGCCAAGACTGGTTGAGATGGAAGGCGCAGCTGGGACAGGACTTTGCCGTCTTCGTCCAGGCGAAGTGTGTGCAGCGCTTCCGCAATAGCGACGCCCTGGCCTTCCGCGTGGAGAGCGTCTCCCAGCTCTATGACGTCAAGCGCGACCGCCTCAAGAAGATCACGGTCTCGCTACCCATCGACCGCGTGGACGACAAGATGGTAGCGGAGCTCCAGACCATCATCGAGGATCATCCCGGCGACACCACCCTCATGGTCCGCCTGGCCCTGCCCGACCGCACGGCCCTCTCGCTACAGAGCCGGACCAAGACCGTCGATGTGGACCGGAGACTACTGACGGAATTGCAGTCGATGGACTTGGAGTACCACATCAACTGACATTTTGTCATTGGCATGATATTTGTGTATTAACAAACATATTCACCAAATCTAAACGAAAAGAAACAATGGAAGTAGAAATCACAAAGGACAACTTTGAGACTCTGAGAAATGGCGACCTGCCATTGGTAGTAGATCTGTGGGCCACCTGGTGCGGCCCCTGCAAGGCAATCTCTCCGCTTGTGTCAAAACTCGCTGAGGAGTACGACGGCAAGTTGGTCGTCGGCAAGTGCGACGTCGAGCAGAACGAGGACATCACCATGGAGTATGCCGTGCGCAACATCCCGACGCTCCTCTTCTTCAAGGACGGCAAGCTCGTCAACAAGCACGTGGGTGCCCCCAACGAGTCTAAGATGAGAGCCCTCTTCGACAAGCTGCTGTAAGCTGCCAACGTCTATGTCCGGGGCTGTCCCAAGGCCTTCCCTAAAGGGAAAGACGGCAGGATGGCGCGGACCAAAATCATTGGTCTGGTTTTCCCCCTCGGGGAGAGGCCAGGCCTTTTTTCATGCCGATTTCTCCTTATATTCCATAATATAATAGGAAAAAAGTCAGAAAAACCATTAAACTTTCAAGTCAAAGGAAAATAGTCGGCTTTTTATTTTGCCCAATCCTTTTTTTTCACTATTTTTGCATCAAACAATTTTTACGACCAAACAATGAACGACAAGAAGTTAATGAATCGCGCAGCCGACAACATCCGCATCCTGGCTGCCTCGATGGTAGAGAAGGCGAAGTCCGGACACCCTGGAGGTGCGATGGGCGGTGCCGATTTTATCAATGTTTTGTTCTCCGAATTTTTGGTTTACGACCCTGATCAGCCCGCATGGTCCGGTCGAGACCGCTTCTTCCTTGACCCGGGTCACATGTCGCCGATGCTCTATTCGGCCCTGGCCCTTCAGGGAAAATTTACCATTGAAGACATCAAGCAGTTCCGCCAGTGGGGCAGCATCACTCCGGGACACCCCGAGCGCGACATCGAGCACGGAGTGGAGAACTCGTCCGGACCGCTGGGACAGGGACATGCCTTTGCGGCTGGTGCGGCCGTGGCAGAGAAGTTTCTTGAGGCTCGCCTCGGCCATACGCCCATGCAGCACAAGATATATGCCTACATCAGCGATGGTGGAGTGCAGGAGGAGATCAGCCAGGGCGTGGGCCGCATTGCCGGCACGCTGGGCCTGAACAACCTCATCATGTTCTACGACTCCAACGAGATCCAGCTCTCTACCGAGTGCAACGTCGTCGATACCGAGGACGTGGCCATGAAGTATAAGGCTTGGGGATGGAGCGTCATCGAGATCGACGGCAATGATGCCGACGAGATCCGCAAGGCCCTTACCGTGGCCCAGAAGGAGAAGGAGCGCCCGGTCCTCATCATCGGCCATACGGTCATGGCCAAAGGCGCGCTCCAGGCCGACGGATCCAGCTACGAGCACAACGTCAAGACCCATGGTGCTCCCCTTGGTGGCGACGCTTTCGCCAACACGATCAAGCACCTGGGTGGCGATCCCGAGAATTCTTTCGTCATCTTCCCCGAGGTAGAGAAACTCTATAGCGACCGTCGTGAGGAGTTGCGCAAGATCGTGGCCAAGCGCCATGAGGAGGAGCGCAAATGGGCCGAGGAGCATGCCGACAAGGCTGCCCTGCTCAAGGAGTGGTTCTCAGGCAAGGCTCCCGAGGTCGATTGGAGCGGACTGGAGCAGAAGCGCGATTCTGCCACCCGTGCGGCTTCCTCAGCTTGCCTCTCAGTACTGGCCGAGCAGGTGCCCAACATGATCTGCGCCTCTGCCGACCTGAGCAACTCCGACAAGACGGACGGCTTCCTCAAGAAGACCCACAACATCGTGCGTGGCGACTTTAGCGGCGCCTTCTTCCAGGCAGGTGTCTCCGAGCTGACGATGGCCTGCATGTGTATCGGTATGATGCTCCATGGTGGCGTCATCACGGCCATGGGTACGTTCTTCGTCTTCTCAGACTATATGAAACCGGCTATCCGCATGGCTGCCTTGATGCGCACGCCTGTGAAGTTCATCTATAGCCACGACGCCTTCCGCGTGGGCGAGGACGGACCGACCCACCAGCCCGTGGAGCACGAGGCTCAGCTGCGCCTCATGGAGAAGTTGCAGAACCACATGGGCGAGGATTCCGTGCGCGTCTTCCGTGCTGCCGATGCCGACGAGATGACGGTCTGCTGGCAGATGGCCATGGAGAACATGGACACGCCGACGGCCCTGATCCTCTCTCGTCAGAACATCAAGAGCCTCCCCGAGGGCAACGACTATCAGAAGGCCCGCAAGGGTGCCTATGTCGTGGCTGGATCCGACGAGCAGTATGACATCATCCTGCTGGCCAGCGGATCAGAGGTCTCCACGCTCGTCGAGGGTGCCGAGTTGCTCCGCAAGGATGGCGTTCGTTGCCGCGTCGTGAGCGTCCCGTCTGAGGGTCTCTTCCGTCGCCAGCCGGTCGGCTATCAGCTGCTCGTCCTGCCGTCTGAGGCCAAGGTCTTCGGACTGACCGCAGGTCTGCCTGTCACCCTCCAGGGTCTCGTCGGCTGCCACGGTCGTGTCTTTGGCATGAACTCCTTCGGCTTCTCGGCTCCCTACAAGGTGCTCGACGAGAAGCTCGGTTTCACGCCCGAGAATGTTTACAAGCAAGTAAAAGAGTTTTTAGCATAATATTCTATCACCTAAGCAGACTCCGCCAAAGACCCAGACAGGGCACCAGGCGGGGTCTCTATTAAAACTGAAACGCTTATGGAAATCAAGACAGTAGGTGTTGCTTGCGATCACGCAGGCTATCCGTTGAAGCAGTATGTCATCCAGTATTTGGAGGAGCATAAGTACGCATATAAGGACTTTGGATGCAACAGCGACCTCAGTTGCGACTATCCTGACTATGCCCACCCCCTGGCAGAAGCCGTCGAGAGTGGCGAGGTCTATCCGGGCATCGCTATCTGTGGTAGCGGAGAGGGCATGGCCATCACGCTCAACAAGCACCAGGGTGTGCGCGCGGGATTGGCTTGGAACAAGGATGTGGCAGAGCTGACTCGCCAGCACAACGATGCCAACGTGCTCGTATTGCCGGGTCGATTCATCGACAACAATACGGCAGGCAAGATCATGGATGCTTTCTTCAAGGCCAACTTTGAGGGCGGTCGCCATGAGCGCAGGGTGAACAAGATTCCTGTAGAGGCAAAGTAAGAGGGCTCCCCTGCCTTCATAGCCAACAACACAACGGCACGAGTGTCGGCTGATTTCAGTCGGGCGCAAGTGCCGTTTTTTGTGTGGAAACAAGCAAATATCAAAAATAATGAGAAAAACACTTCTTTTCTTCTGCCTTCTCCTGGCGCTTGGCGCACAGGCGCAGGGGGGCGGACATTTCCTGCAGAACGACCAGTATCGGCAGAAGGTGATGCAGGCCTTCGACGCGCGCATGAAACTCATGGGCAAGGATTGCTTCAACGTCAAAGGGCTGGGAGCCAATGGCGTGGAGACCGAGGCTTTGCAGTTTCTCTATGCCTACATGCCGATGGCCGACGAGACGGATTATTCGACCGACTTCTTCCTTGCCAACGTGCGCAAGTCGCTCCAGGCGCGCCAGGAGATGGCATGGGGTAGCCAGGTGCCCGAGCGCGAGTTTCGCCATTTCGTCCTCCCCGTTCGTGTCAACAACGAGAACCTGGACAGCTTCCGTATCGTCTATTATGACGAACTGAAGAACCGCGTCAAGGGGCTGGGCATGAAGGAGGCCATCCTCGAGGTCAACCATTGGTGCCATGAGCATGTGACCTATCAGCCGGCCGACGCCCGCACGTCCGCTCCTATGGCTACCATGCGTACCACCACGGGCCGTTGTGGCGAGGAGAGCACCTTTGCCGTGGCTGCCTTGCGTGCCATCGGCATTCCTGCCCGCCAGGTCTATACGCCTCGTTGGGCCCATACCGACGACAACCATGCGTGGGTGGAGGCTTGGGCCGACGGACAATGGTACTTCCTGGGAGCTTGCGAGCCCGAGGCCGTGCTCAACCTGGGATGGTTCAACGCGCCTGCCTCACGGGCCCTGCTGATGCACACCCGTGCCTTTGGCGACTATGACGGACCGGAGGAGACCGTGCTGCGCACGTCCAACTATACGGAGATCAACCTCATCAGCAATTATGCCAAGGTGAGCCGGGCCGACTTCAAGGTGGTGGACACTCAGGGCAATCCTGTGGCCGACGCCCGTGTGGATTTTAAAATCTACAACTATGCCGAGTTCTTCACGGCCGTGACGAAATATACGGATGTGAAGGGCGCCACCTTCCTGACGGCTGGTCTGGGCGACATGATTGTCTGGGCTTCCAAGAACGGAAAGTATGGCTACAAGAAGGTGACCTTTGGCAAGGATCGCGAGGTGACGATCGCCCTCGACCGCGACAATGATGCGGTCTCGAGTGTGGATATGGCGATTGTGCCGCCCAAGGAGTCGCCCAACGTGCCCGAGGTGTCGGCCGAGCAGGCTGCGACCAACAAGGCGCGCTTTGCTGCCGAGGACGAGATACGCCATGAGACCATCCGTCGCACGCATTACCCGAAGGACGGTACGTCGAAGTATGCTCCCTATTTCCTTCGTGCGAAGGGCAACTGGCGTACCATTGAGGCTTTCCTCAACCGACATAGCGACAACGAGGCGCGTGCCCTGAATATCCTCAATACGCTGAGCGACAAGGACCTTCGCGATATCCTGCCGCAGATCCTGGAGGACTGCTTCGCCAACAAGAGCGACCAGGTCAGTCCGCGCGTGGAGGACGAGATGTTGATCACGCCCTTCAAGTGCTTCTTCGAGAACTATTTTGACCGCAAGACGGTCGAGAAGTTCCGTGCCAATCCGATGGAGATCGCCAACTGGATCAAGAAGAAAATCCGTCTCAACCCCGATACGAAGGCGTTGCAGATAGCCCAGACGCCAGTAGGTGCCGTGAAGTTCAAGATCACGGACGAGCGCTCGCGCAAGGTGCTCTTCGTCGATATCGCCCGCAGCCTCAATATCGAGGCCAAGCGCGATACGGTCACGGGTGCCTTGATGTATCGCAAGGATGGCAACTGGACGACAGTCGATTTCGAGGCCAAGGGCACTGTCACGCCCCATCAGGGCACGCTCGTGCTGACCTATCAGCCTGCTGCCCATCTGGACAACCCGCTCTACTACAACCACTTCTCCCTGAGTCGTCTGGAGAATGGCACAGCTACGCTCCTCAACTACGACGAGGGTGGTGATGGCGGACAGACCAGCTGGATGAACACGTTCAAGGACGGATGCCCCCTGGAGGCGGGTACCTATCTGCTGACCACGGGCACGCGCCTGGCCAACGGTAGCGTCTTGTCTCATAGCGAGTTCTTCGTCATCAAGGAGGGACAGACCACGACCGTACCTCTCATCATGCGCGAGAGCAAGGACGAGGTGCAGGTGATCGGTTCGTTCAACTCCGAGAGCAAGTTTGATATGGATGGCAACCAGGTGAGCCTGCTCTCGCAGACGGGTCGTGGCTACTACATCATCGGTCTCATTGGCGTCGGCCAGGAGCCTACCAACCATGCGCTCGTGGACATTGCCAAGGAGGCTGACGCCTTCGACCGTTGGGGCCGTCCGATGGTCCTGCTCTTCGAGAATGCCGAGGAGGCCAAGAAGTTTGATGCTTCGCTCTACGGTCGTCTGCCGAAGAACATCATCTATGGTATCGATACCGATGGTGCCATCCGTCAGCAGATGGTGGAGAACCTGAAATTGTCGAGCAAGACGCAGTTGCCGATCTTCTTCATTGCCGATACGTTCAATCGTGTCGTCTTCTCCTCCCAGGGCTATACGATCGGACTGGGCGAGCAGTTGAAGAACACCTTCAACCGTCTTTGATTCTCCCGAGGGGCCACACGCCTGAGGTCCCGATAAGGAGTATAAATAAAAACAAGGGATGGCAGTCTGTCTGTCATCCCTTGTTTGTTATTTGTTATACGTACGCTTGTCGCTAAGGCCTATGGGCGCAAGTGGTTGCGGAACCAATCGACGACATAGTCTATGACGGGCTGCTGGAACCAATGGTCGTCGCCATGGTCTGCCTTGTCGAGCACGACATACTCCACCTCCGTCCCATTCTCGCAGAGGGCCTCGTAGAGATGGTCGCTCTGTCGTTGCGACACCATGTGGTCGTTGTTGCCGTGCATGATGAGGAATGGGGGAAGTCCGGGATGGATGTGGCCCAACGGACTGGCGGCACGCGCCTTGTCGGGAATCTCCTCCAAGAGGTGGCCCGGATCGCGGCCATAGACCACGCCGTTGACGAGCAGGGCCTCGCTGGCAGCCCGCGAGTCGTGGTAGGCTTGCACCTCGGTAGGGAAGCCCTCGTCGATGGTCTCCAGGTCGGACGGGCCGAAGATGGTGCAGCAGGCCTGCACGTCGGAGCTCTCGTCCAGATACTGTCCTTGGTCGAAGCGCGGCTCGTTCATCGTCGTCGCAATCATCGACGACAGGTAGCCGCCAGCGCTATTGCCCATCACGCCAAAGCGCGTCTTGTCAATACCAAACTTCTCGGCATTGGCCTTGAGGAAGCGGATGGCTTGCTTGCCGTCTTCCAGGAGGGCAGGGAAGGCGTTGGGGATCGTACGATATTGCACGGCAGCCACGACAAAGCCTGCACGCGCCAGTCCCATGCGACATTCGATAAACTTGCTGTAGTCGCTCGTCGTGAAACCGCCACCAGGGAAATAGACCACACAGGGCTTCGGCTCATTGGTTCGTGGAATGATGAGCGTCATGTGGAGGGAGATCGTTCCCTTCTCGTAGTGTTGCGAGTAGATGATGTTATCGATCACTCGCAGGGACGTCCGCGTCACGGGGACATCCATCAGGATCTTCTTGCTTTTACTATTTTGATTGTCCATGTCTTCTCTCGTTATGGGTGTCTTGCTTGAAATGCTGGTGCAAAAGTAGAAAGAAAAATGCTAAAAATCACTATAAGCGACCAGGAAATAGCTAAAATCTATGTCAAGTGCTTGTCCGTTTCGCCCTAAAGGTGTATATTTGCAGACAGAAAGGCCTTTTGCCAGGAGTGACAGACTGTCAAGGATGGTCGCCATGGCATGGCTTTTGTACGATAGAAAACATACATATTAAATACGAAAATCGAAATGGATTTCAACAATTATTCAAACATTGTGGATGATCGCGCGCGGGAGCTGGAGCGGTCACGTGTCATGCCTTTCCTCATGCGGAAGGTCTATACCTGGATGGCTTTGGCCTTGACCATCACGGCTATCGTCGCCTATGGTATCGGCAACAGTCCGGGCCTCCTGATGAGTCTCTTCGGTTCCAAGATGCCCATGCTCGTGTTGTTTGCAGCCGAGATCGGACTGGTCATCTGGCTGTCGGCCCGCCTCAGCCGTATCTCGATCACTACGGCTACCGTGGGCTTCATCGCCTTCTCCATCCTCAACGGTATGACGATGAGCGTCTTCTTCGCCGTCTATACTACGGCTTCCATAGCCCTGACTTTCTTTGTCTCGGCAGGTATGTTTGGCGCCATGGCCTTGATTGGCTATACGACCAAAAAGGACTTGTCCTCGATAGGTGGTTTCCTGATCATGGCGCTTATCGGCCTGATCATCGCCGGAGTGGTCAATATGTTCCTTCGCAGCACGATGTTCGACCTCATCATTAGTGGCCTGGGCGTGATCCTCTTCTGTGGACTGACGGCTTGGGATATGCAATGGATCAAGCGGGCTCTCCTGGAGGCTCCCGATATGGGCGAGGCTTCCCAGAAGATAGCGCTCTTGGGTGCGCTCAACCTCTACCTCGACTTCATCAACCTCTTCCTCTATCTGCTCCGCTTCTTGGGCGACAGACGCAATTGATGCGGTTTGACGAAGTGAATATTCTTAGATAATTATAGGAGTAAAATACGTATATCGGGGGAATATCTGAAAAGATATTTCCCCTTTTTCGTGCGTTTTCGTCTTCATGTAGCCATTTCCTCCTTGCATAGCGATAGCTTTCTTTCCAAGGTAGCTTGCATATTGTTTTTCGCGGGTTGTGCTATGAAAGGGTATGTGTGATAAAAGGAAATCTAAAAATATTCTAATAAAATGCTTTTTTAGGGCATAAAACTTGCTTGGCGTGAATAAATATTGTAATTTTGCAAATGAAATAGAATAATGAAGGATTATGAAAGCGAAAACGGTACGAATGAAAACCCTCAAGATGCTTATCTCCAGCAAGGAGCTTAGCAGTCAAGAGGAGGTGCTGAAGGCATTGGCCAAGGAGGGCTTTACGATTACGCAGGCTACGTTGAGCCGCGACTTGAAGCAGTTGAAGGTGGCCAAGGCTGCCTCTATGAATGGAAAATACGTCTATGTGTTGCCCAACGAGACGATGTACAAGCGTGTCTCTTCGCCTCAGCGTGCTACCGACATGGCGAATAGCAATGGCTTTCTTTCGCTCACCTTTAGTGGTCAGCTGGCCGTGATGAAGACGCGTCCGGGCTATGCGAGTGCCGTCGCGTATGACATCGACCAGAAGGAGATCCAGGGTGTCTTGGGATCTATTGCAGGTGACGATACGCTCTTCATCGCCATTGAGGAGGGCTTCGACCGCGAGAAGATCGTCGAGGGACTCTCACAGATCATCCCCGGCATAGGCCGCGTCTCCGTAGTGATACCGGGATACGAAGACGAACTGGGGGAGTAATAAGTCTAGCCCACCACGCTGGTCAAGACCCGCAACTCTGGTCAAGACTCGCAACTCTGGGAGTAAATAGTTAACACCCACGCCTGTGGGTAAAAGTGCAGAGCCGTACCTATTGTCTGGGCAGTAGGTATGGCTTCGCATTTTTTATGCCTACAAACCTTGCCCGTGCTGGTACACATAAATAGCTGCTTCGGTTTGTTTAATAATTTCTACATAAACCATGCGATAATCCGACATTTGCCTAAAAATAGTTATCAAATTTGTTTGGTCGTGGCTTTTTTGCTAACTTTGCAGAAAGACAGTTATTGAAAGGATTGAATCGCATGATAAATTTGAAAAAGTCAACATTTCTATATATCTTCTTTGCCATGATGGCTTGCTCCGTGCCCGTCAAGGCGCAGAATCCTGCCACGCAGACCATCACGCTCTCTGATGGTGGTCGCTATACAGGACAAGTGTTGCACGGCAAGCCCAACGGCAAGGGCAAGGCCGTCTATAAGAATGGCGACGTCTATGAGGGAGAGTTTCTCAAGGGCAAGCGCCACGGGCAGGGCACCTACACCTTCACGGATGGAGAGAAATATACGGGCGAATGGTTTCAGGACCACCAGCACGGCATGGGCGACTACTACTTCATGAATGGCAACCGCTATAGTGGGCTCTGGTATAAGGACTACCAGTCGGGCCAGGGTACGATGTTCTATTACAATGGCGACAAGTACGAGGGCGAATGGGCCGAGGACAAGCGCGCGGGTAAAGGACGCTACACTTTCAAGAACGGGGCCTTCTATGATGGCTACTGGCTCGATGACCGAAAGAACGGCAAGGGTGTCTTCGACTGGGGCGACGGGTCGTCCTATACGGGCGACTGGGTGAACAATCTCAAGGAGGGAAAGGGCACCTACGTCTATGGCGACGGCGAGGAGTATAGCGGACAATGGAAGAACGACCTGCCGGATGGACGTGGTATCTATAAGTTTAAGGATGGCGATATCTACGAGGGCTACTATGTCGAGGGCGAGCGCCACGGCGAGGGCATCATGAGATATAAGAATGGTGATGTCTATACGGGACGCTTCCTGCGTGGTGAGCGTTCGGGCCAGGGTACGATGGCATGGCACAATGGCGATGTCTATGTGGGTCTCTGGGAACAGGGCCACGAGAATGGAGTGGGCAAACTGACCAAGAAGAACAATGATGTCTTCGACGGGGTTTTTGTCAACGGCAAGCTCGATGGCGAGGTGGTCATCCATTATGCCGACGGCACGCGATTCCGTGGTACGTTCCGCAACGGACTGCGCGAGGGAAAAGCCATCGAGGAGGATGCCAAGGGCGTGCGCTTTGAGGGCAGCTACCACGAGGACGAGCGTGATGGATCCTTTGTGGAGCGCGACAAGACTGGTGCCATCACGGCGCAGGGCCGCTATGAGGATGGCAAGAGAATAGAGATGTAAAAAGATTGTATTGACAGGATATGGTGAACAAGAAGAATGTAAATAAAAAAGCGAACCGCAAAAAGGTTCCTGCTGCTGCAAAGGTAGAACCCCAGGTAGTGGAGCACATCGGCATTGTGCGCAACGACCCCTATTTGGAGCCGTATGAGCAGGCGATACGAGGCCGTCACGACCACGCCTTGTGGAAGATAGACCAACTGACGCGCCACGGCAAGCAGACGCTCTCCGACTTTGCGAATGGTTATGAGTATTTCGGTCTGCATAGGACGGATACGGGGTGGGTGTTCAGAGAGTGGGCTCCCCATGCCACGGACATTTATCTCGTCGGCGACTTCAGTTCGTGGAAAGAGCAGGAGACCTACCGATGCCGTCGGATCGAGGGCACGGACAACTGGCAGCTCACGCTTCCTGCCGGCGCCTTGACCCACGGACAACTTTATAAGATGCACGTCAAGTGGGATGGTGGAGAAGGCGAGCGTATACCGGCCTGGGCCAACCGCGTGGTGCAGGACGAAAAGACGCATATCTTCTCGGCACAGGTGTGGGCGCCCAAGGCGCCTTACCGTTGGGTGTCGAAGCCGTTGACGCCGCAGACGAAGCCGCTCCTGATCTATGAGTGCCATATCGGAATGGCGCAGGACGAGGAGAAGGTGGGATCCTATAGCGAGTTTCGCCAACAGGTGCTGCCGCGTATCGTCCGAGATGGCTATAATGCCATACAGATCATGGCCATCCAGGAGCATCCCTACTATGGATCCTTTGGCTATCATGTCAGTTCCTTCTTTGCCCCGAGCAGCCGTTTTGGTACGCCCGAGGAATTGAAGGAACTGATAGACGAGGCGCATAGCCACGGCGTGGCCGTCATCATGGATATTGTCCATTCCCATGCCGTCAAGAACGAGGTGGAGGGACTGGGCAACCTGGCGGGAGATCCCAACCAATATTTCTACCCTGGCGACCGCCACGAGCATCCGGCCTGGGATAGTCTTTGCTTTGACTATGGCAAGGATAATGTCGTCCATTTCCTCCTCTCCAACTGCAAGTACTGGTTGGAGGAGTTCCATTTTGATGGTTTCCGTTTCGATGGCGTCACGTCGATGCTCTATTATAGTCATGGACTAGGAGAGGCTTTCACCAACTATGCTGATTATTTCAACGGCCATCAGGATGACAATGCCATCTGCTATCTGACCTTGGCCAATCGCCTGATCCATGAGGTCAATCCTCATGCCATCACCATTGCCGAAGAAGTGTCGGGCATGCCAGGACTGGCGGCCCGCTTCGAGGATGGCGGATATGGTTTCGACTATCGTATGGCGATGAACATACCCGACTATTGGATCAAGACCATCAAGGAGCGTCGGGATGAGGACTGGAAACCAAGTAGCATCTTCTGGGAGGTCAAAAATCGTCGGTCTGACGAGCGGACGATCTCTTATTGTGAAAGCCATGACCAGGCGTTAGTGGGCGACAAGACAATCATCTTCCGGCTGGTGGATGCCGATATGTACTGGCATTTCCGTATCGGAGATGAGAACGAGGCGGCCCATCGGGGGATTGCCCTGCACAAGATGATCCGACTCGTCACCTTGGGAGCTATCAACGGAGGCTACCTCAATTTTATGGGCAACGAGTTTGGTCATCCCGAGTGGATCGATTTCCCGCGCGAGGGCAACGGATGGAGCCACAAGTATGCGCGCAGGCAATGGAATCTGGTCGATGACAAGACCCTTTGCTATCACTATCTTGGTGATTTCGACCGCAGGATGCTGGAGGTGGTGAAGAGTGAGCCTGCCTTTAACGATACGCCTGTGGAGGAAATTTGGCATAATGACGGCGACCAGGTGCTCGCCTACGAGCGTGGTTCGTTGCTTTTCGTGTTCAATTTCTCTCCCTCACGGTCCTATTCCGACTACGGGCTGTTGGTGCGCGAGGGCTCTTGGCAGGTAGTGCTCAATACGGATGCCAAGGAGTTTGGCGGCAACGGATTGGCCGACGACTCGGTGGAGCATCTCACAAATAGCGACACGCTCTATGCCAAGGATCACAAGGGCTGGCTGAAGCTCTATATCCCTGCGCGTTCGGCCGTGGTCTTGCGTAAAAAGAATGATGCTCATGCGTAGAAGTTTCGAACAGGTGGTGTGCGCGGTAGTGTTCTGCGTGCTCACCTTTTGCTTTCTATACAACTATCAGGCGGACGTCCTCGTCGTCACGCAGTTTCTCGCCTCGGGCGGGCAGACCCACTATGCGCCCTTCCTTGGGGCAGTCATTATCACGTCCGTATTGCTGCTCCTGCAGGTCGTGGTCCAGTTCTTTGCCCGCCTCCGCCGTAGAAGCTATGCCCTCACCTATGCGCCTTCGCTCTTGTTGCTGGCCTGGCTGACGGGCATCCGTTCCGACGTCACGACGCAAGTAGATTTTGGCTCTTGGTGGTTGGCTATTCCTTTCTTGCTTCTCGTCATCGTACCTGCCATCATACAGGCCATGCGCTACCAGCCCTATGAGCCCGACGAGCGTAGGCAGGGCTTTCTCTCACAGCTGCTCTGGATCAACCTGGGCACCCTTGCCCTCATGTTTCTCTTCGTAGGATTTCTGAGCAATAATGACCGGGAGTTTCATAAACGGGCGCGGATGGAATATCTGGTTGACCAACGTCGCTATCGTGAGGCGCTCGTGATGGCACAACGGTTGGAGCGTCCTGATTCCGTATCGTCGATGCTGACAATCTATTCTGTCGCGCGCACGGGCCACCTGACCGACAGCCTCTTTCATTATCGCTTGGTAGGAGAGGGCAAGGTGATGCGTCCGTCGCCACAGGTACATAGTCTGCTCACCCCCGACTCCATACTCAACCGCGTCACCAGCAAGAGCGCCAACTATCAGTTGATGGGCTTTTTGCTCGACCGCGATCTGCCGACTTTCTGCGCCTATCTGCCGCTGTACTACAAGACCAATGCGCCTATGCCGCGTTATTATGCCGAGGCATGGCAGCTCTACCATCAGTTGCGTGCAGGAATGCGTCCCAAGCGCTATGAGAAGGGTTCTTATACCTATTATTATATGCGCGGATGAGTTTGATAGATGGTCGTATGCAGGATGCTTTCCTGCATACGGCTATCAGTCGATAGAGGAGGATGGAAACCCTCCTTTTGGTGGTTTTATGGCGTCTGTCTCTCTATGTTCCGAGTGGCAGGTTCACATCGCCTTTTGATGAAGTTAACTTCGTAGGCCGATGAAGTTATATTCGTAGGCTGATGAAGTTATATTCGTAGGCCGATGAAGTTAATATCCTTTTTTGGCCCTATTTTCACCCCTTTTCGCGTGATTCCTTTTTCCTGCCTTCGTCATAGCGTATCTCATAGTTCTTCATCGAAAAGTTTAGCTTTTTCTGATCTCTTGCCATCAAATATGAGCAGTACTTATTGAGCATATTGGACAGAGGTAGTTCTCCCTTTTGATACCGTTCTGCGTCAAGTGCCAACATTCTTTCACAAACTGTTCTATGCCCTTTGAATAGGGCATTGAGATATGGTATGCCATTCTCTTGGGTAATACACACATCGGTAAAGAATTGTGTGATGTCCTCTGAATCAAAGACAATGGAATAAGTTGGTCGCTTGGCTCCTGGAATGTTTTCTACCAAAATGTTTTTGCTGACAAGATCCTGTATGTCGCGTATGGCAGTATCCTTGGAACACTTAGCCAATGAAGCCCAGGTCTTAGACGTTATCTTTGCCTCGTAGCCATCAAGGAAGAGATTTAACATTTGTGTTTGTCGCTCTGTCATAGGAACGGATGCAGCCTTCTGCCAGAAGAAGCTCTTATTTAAGAGGGTGGTGACAATGGTTTCTGCTTCGTCGAGCGCATCAATCATTTTTTTCATATACCATACCAGCCACTCCGTGATCTCACCGTCGCCACGTTGCATGCGTTCCAGAATGTCGTAATAGTGTTTTTTGTCTTTATTGATTTGAGACGAAATATTATAGAAACGCAACTCGCTCTTCTCACCACGTGCCAGAAGCATGTCGGAGAGAATGCGAGCCAATCGACCATTACCATCTTCGAAAGGATGAATGCTTACAAACCAGAAATGAGCTATGGCAGAACGTATAACGCTGCCCACGGTATCTTCGCCATCAAACCAAGCTATAAACCTTTGCATCTCACTCTCTAAAAGGTCGGGAGAAGGGGCTATATAATGTATCTTCTCTCTACCAAATATACCGCTGACTATATGTTCCTCATTTGTTCGGTATTGTCCTATTTCTATTTCACAGGCTTCGCTGAAACCGGTTGGAAAGAATGCTGTTTGCCAAGCGCATAGTTTCTCTTTACTGAGAGGTTGGTCATAGTTCTGTACGGCTTCGAGCATTACGCCCACCACGGAGTCAACATAATGAGAAGGAGCTGTGTATTTCACGTTTTCAATTCCCAGTTTTCGGGCGATAGAAGAACGCACCTGTTCCTCATTAAGACATATGCCCTCTATTTCTGAAGAATACACTACGTCATGTGTCAAGTTCTCCGCCATAGCTCTGAGTTTGCTATCAAAGCCGAGCGTGCTCAATCTGCCGTAAAGCAAACCTTGCTTACGACATACAACCTCCTGAAGGATTGATACCTCAGAAGCATCCCAGCGGAAGTTTGTCCAATTATCTCTTTCGTGTATATACATAAGCTACTTATTCTATGTGCGACAATGTGTAGTGTTAAACGTCGCATATTCTGCGGTAAAATTAATAAAAAAATGTCGAACCGCCAAATAAATCAATGAAATACCGCATGTTTTGCGACGTCCCCAGAGGACAACGACAGTCCCATGTCTTAAAAAGTTTCCATATAGTCATTAATGTTTAGTTTGTTTGGGTAGGTATGGTTATTTGTGAGAAATGTATATTATCGTCCCATTGAGGAGCCTCGGCAATGTTAATATCAGGCAAGAGGAAGTCTTCCTTGTCTGGGTGCTCAGCCAATATGGCTTCGTCGCTAACGGTAAGTCTTGAACGTATCTTTTTGAAGAACTTTACTTCTGCGTACTCTATGCGATTGTCAGCCTCGATGGCTTTGATGGCAAGCGAAACGAGTAGCAACTGTTCTGTTTCGTTCAACACCACAGATTTTAGTTCCTTTAGATAAGATTGCAGGAACAATGCGCCCTGCTCATTGATTTCGGCAATCCATGAGTTGATGTACTTCTCCGAATCAATGTCGTGGAAGAGCTTGTCCTTCGCACACAACTCCCTAACCATACCTACTTCTTCTGTGGCAATATCTCCATCGCAAGCTATGCAACAGAAGATGGTTTTCAAGTATAATTCTTCTTTTGTCATAATAGTAATCGTTTAAATGTTAAAACCTATACGAGGCCTATCATTAGGCTTCTTCACATCCTCTCCATTCATCATCTTTCGAATGCGATCGTATTTACCCAACTCGTCAGCACTGAGCGAAGGGCGAGTATTTGAGATGGCTGCTTTCAGAAGCTCCATTGTTATTTTGCTATGCTGGTGAAGTGCATTTCGCGCAGCATCATTGACTATCAATTGAATATCAGCAGAGACGTACCCTTGGGTCATCTCTGCTAACTGTTGATAATCCAATCCAAAGTCGTATGGACGCTTCTCAAGATACAGTTTGAACAAGGCCATTCGCGCTTCTTCGTCTGGCGCGCCAATAAAGTATTTTTTGTCCAAGCGTCCGGCACGCAATATCGCCGTGTCAATCATGTTGGGATAGTTGGTCGCCCCTATGACGAAGATTCCCCTTTCGCCTGTCCTGTCCATTTGCGCCAACATCTCGTTTACGGCACTCCTTGACATTTCGTGCACATTGCCATCCGCGCGATTAGGAACCAGTTCGTTCATCTCGTCTATGAATATAACTGTTGGCGCTTTCTCCTCCGCCTCTTTAAACATCTTTGCGATGTTCTCTTGCGTGGCATTGACGAAGCGACTCTTTAGGGCGGCAGGGGTGATACACAGAAAGTTGAATCCGACCTCTTCTGCAAAGTGTTTTGCAAAGAAGGTCTTTCCGCACCCAGGAGGACCATACAGCAACATACCATTGGGTATGGTCACGCCATAACGATGGTATTCCTCGGGGTTGTGGAGAGGCTCTATCACCTCTTCACGCATCTGCTGCTTCAGTTCCTCCATGCCTGCCACAGCAGCAAAGCCTTCCCCCTTTTTCTTTGTTTCTGTGGAGACAGGCTTATCCTTTGACTGCTGCGAGAGGAATTTGCGCTTCGTAGATTGGCGTTCTATTTTTATCTCACCGTCAATCGCTTTGATAAACTCATCTGCCGTTTGAAACCTGTCTTCTGCATCATAACTTAATGCTTTTGCTATCACATTCAGCAGCTGGTCGTCAAACTCATACTTATCCTCTTTTGTCAGTTCCAGTTCTTCGTCCCGCTTTGCCAAGATGGCGTCTATCGCCTCTTGTCCCCGTTTTCTCGAAACGTCTATAAACCACGGCAGCACTCCGTAAAGGAGCTGATACATCATCACTCCTACAGAATAGAGGTCCGTCTGAACGGAGCACACCCCGGAGAATCTTTCTGGCGCAAGATAGAAAGGATTCAACTCCTCCAAATTGGGTTTGGCTGGCGGCTGGTTTAAAAGTCTCGCACAACCGAAATCTATCAGTTTCAGGTCTTGCAATTCCCCAACGAGATTGAGAAAAACGTTTTGTATCGTCACCTCGTTGTGAATGATAGGAGTCGTCTGTGAGTGCAAGAAAGCCAATGCGGACAATACGGCCTTGGCTATTGTTTTGATCTCGTAAACGCTGATTTTATCATCACGGATCATTC
>OLIL01000206.1_pt1 | contig 46289 bp, 36 predicted proteins | sample 1609701 | NCBI WGS metagenome assembly OLIL01 (sample SAMEA4350146, study PRJEB24818) | metagenome | biome: human; feature: gut; material: faeces | place: Denmark | collected 2013-09
CACCTCTTCCCATTCCGAACAGAGAAGTTAAGCCTCGTCACGCCGATGGTACTGCGTAACAGTGGAAGAGTAGGTAGCCGCCGTCTTAGGTGAAAGGAGTCAGTCGAAAGATTGGCTCCTTTTTTTGGTATATACACCAGCCGTTGTAGAGATGTGGCGTGCCGCATCTTATCCTTTCGAAATGTGCCGGATTTTGGTTAATCCAGCACTAATTTTACGATAGCCCCGTAAGAGGGTACGTTCTTAAAAGCGTCTTGCAAAGGATATTCGCCAGCGTAGACCCGGGCACAAGTCAATACCCCGCCATGCGCGAACAGGCATACCTTTTGCAGCCCGCTTTTGCGAAGCTCATTCAAGAAGTCGCTAACCCGGTCGTATTGATCTTGTAGGGATTCACCGTTTGGAGTCGGGTTATTAACCCAATCCTTAAACCAAGCCTCTGAGCGGGGATCGGAGGATAGCTCATTCCATGACTTCATTTCCCACTCCCCGAAATTCACCTCCTTGATACGGTCTTCTCTTTCCGCCTCCGGAAAACCGCAATAATTAGCTAAGCGCACGCAGCGGGTAAGGGGACTTGTCCAAACCTTATCGAACGTATGATCGCTCAAGCCTTTTTTTACCTCTTCCGCCTCTTCCTCGAAGGTCGGTTTCAATGGAACATCGGTTTGCCCGTAGGCGTAGCCGGCGGGAACATCGACAGAGGTATGTCTGATTAAATAAATCTCCATAATTATATAGTTTGATAGATGATCACGAAACCCATATAGAAGCTTAACTCACAAAGAAGAAAAGTCGCTCCACAGCAGTCTCCCGTATATCCTTGTATCTTTCTCTTCATGAAAGAGGTGAGGAAGTACCAAGTGATAACCGGGAATATACCCGCTAGTAAGTAAACAGGTTGGGGAAGCCATAATAACGGTAAGAAAGCACAAATGATGCTAAATACATATTCTCGAGAGGTCATTCGGCTATATACGGTCTTGTTCTTGGCTTCCTCCTCTTTCCTCGCGTAAGGCAGGCGATTGATGATCATACTGGAGACGCCTTTGCAAAAAGGATCTCCAGCCAGTATGGCACATCCCGCTAGCTCGATCGGGAGACTGCTTACTAGTAGGTAGAACAGTCCGAAGTAGAAAATCAGTCCGATTACCCCATAGCTACCTATATGCGAGTCTTTCATGATCGCCAATATGCGTTCCCGGCTCGTGCCGCCGCCGAAACCATCGAAGAAATCCGCCAGCCCGTCCTCATGCAGGCAGCCAGTTATCAGCAATCGGGCAATCATGGCGCATAAGATCGCCACGGATGGCGGAAGAATCAAGGAGGTAGCGTACAAGACCAATACCGACAAACCAGCCGTCAGCCAACCGACCAACGCCCAATGGCTCACGATATTCTTGAAACAGGCCGCCGGAACCTCCGCCAACCGCCAGAACGGTAACCGAGTAAAGAATATAAACGCAGCGAGTATCCGCAACATATCAGAAATATTTAGTGATTGCCGCTTGCTTGAAACTATGCATCTCATTGATCATGCGAACGGCGGAGTCGAGTATCGGGTAAGCGCATACCGAGCCGGAACCTTCTCCCAGCCGTAGCCCTAGATCGAGCAATGCTTTTGCCCCCAAGAAATCCAGTATCCGTTTATGCCCGGCCTCGTCGCCGCAATGCCCGAATACGCAATACGATTGCATTTCCGGATATAAGCGGGAAGCCACCAATACGCAATTCGTCATGATAAAACCATCCACGAGGATAATCATCTTCAGTTCGGCGGCACGCAACATGCCTCCTACAGCCATAACCATCTCATACCCTCCGAAGTAGCGCATTACATCCAAGGCGCTTCCATCCCCTTTGTAATTCTCCAACGAGCGTTTCAGTACGTTGTATTTATGCCGTACGCCTTCGCTGTCCAGTCCGCTACCGGCCCCCACACAGTCGATCAATGGGATTTGCGTGAGGCAAGTCATCCACATGCTGGAAGCCGCCGTATTCCCGATACCCATCTCTCCGAAACTGATCACGTTACAGCCTTCGTTGTAACAATCCGTCACGATATCGGCTCCGTATTGAAGGGCTTTCTCCATTTCCTCCACGGTCATGGCCGCCTCGTGAAGAAAGTTACGGGTTCCTCCCTTGCGCACCTTGCGGTCGATAAGTTGGGGGATAACGGGGAAATCGAAATCCACGCCGCCATCCACGATCTTCAACTCAAACCCATGCTGGCGGGCAAGGTAGCAAACTCCCGCTCCTCCGTTCAAGAAATTATGGATCACTTGGCGAGTTACCTCCTTGGGAGATTTGCTTACGCCCTCGTCGGCGATGCCGTGATCCGATGCATAGATTACGTTCACGGGATGACGCAAGACAGGCGATAAGGTCTGCTGGATCAATCCCACTTGCAGGGCGAGCGCCTCGAGCGTTCCCAATGAGCCTTTTGGCTTTGTCAGATTATCGATCTTGTCTTGTAAAGCGGCCTCCAGCCCTTTGTCCGGGGCCTCGATGTGAAATTGTATCATGATAGTAGTATTTTATATAAGTCGTTGTTCTTATTCCTTGATCTTGACGGGGATTCCGCTGACCATCAAGACAACCTCGTCCGCTTTAGAGGCGATATATTGGTTGAGCCAGCCTTGCATATCGGTAAATTTACGTTGCACCTCGTCTATCGGCACGCCTCCCATACCCAGCTCGTTCGTCACGAAGATCAAGTAGGCATCTTGCCGGGAGAGTTTATCGAACTCCGCTTTGAGGAGGGAGAGGGATAATTCCACGTCGCTTTGATTGTCGAAGAAGAAATTTGTCCCCCAAAGGGTTACGCAATCGATCACCACGACACGATCGGTAAGATCGTGGCGGCTCAAGTATTTCTCCTCCTCTATATTGGTCCACTCGGGTCCACGGTCTCGCTGGTGGCGTTCCACCCGCTTCCGGAACTCCTCGTCCCAGATGCGGGAGGTAGCTAGGTAAACCGGGTTGGGCGACAGCGATAAGGCGAGCCTCTGTGCGTATCCGCTCTTGCCGGACCGCTGTCCTCCAGTCACTAAGATCACTTTCTTACTCATCGCCTTCGTGATTCCTGTTTTTCCGGTGGGCGGCACGTTTAGCCTTGTTGATCGGATTGTTCTTGCTCGTCTTCCGAAGGGCGGCCGATTTCGGGTTGGCGGCGATCCGCTGCGCCACCGCCGATTTGCTCAGTGCCTTTCCGAACTTAGGGCGCAAGGCATCCCGCAATAACTTCTCCTCGTCGGTAAGCTTGGCGGTCTTGGATTTCCAGCCTCCCTCTTTCTGCGCCTTACGGGCGGCTGCGTATTTATTGAACTTTCCGAACTTCTCCATTTTAGCGCCTTCACGGCCTCCTTTGTTCTCGGGTTTCGCTTTCCGGAGCGTGCCGAGTAATTCTTTTTCTTGCTGCACCTCCTTTTTCTCCTCCTCTTGCAGGCGGATATATTTCTCTACGTTCAAGCGTTCACCGTCCACCAATACGAGATCCTCCGCCGTGACCTTCTGGCCTACGTGCGGTTGCTTGCCGTTTACGGTTACCCGTTCCATCTCGATGAAATTGTCTGCTTCCCGGCGTGAGCAAACACCGGCTTCGCTTATCAGTTTGTTTAATCTAATTTCCATATTATTAATATTATATTATTAGTAAAATAAGGGTGACGATCACACCCATCAACAGTTCCGTATTACTATTCACTTGAATGGCGATACGCATATCCTCGGTCGTGAAAGGCCTCGCGTTCGTTCCGATATAAGGCTTCTCCACCGGTTTGCCGAAATAATCGTGCGTCCCCCCGAACTGGCAGTCCAAGACCGCCGCCAAGGCCGCTTCTGGATAACCGGAATTAGGGCTTGCGTGTTCAGGGCCGAAACGCCGTACGAAATCCCTTTTCCCCCAATTATTGGAGACCAGCAACATCAAATAGGCCGTGAGGCGGGCCGGGATGTAATTGGCGATATCGTCGATTTGCGCCGCTATCCGTCCGAACTCAAGGTAACGCTCATTCTTATAACCGATCATCGAGTCCAGCGTATTCACCATCTTGTAAGCCATCATCCCCGGCAACCCCAGCAGGGCAAACCAAAACATCGGGGCGATCACGCCGTCGCTTAAGTTCTCGGACAAGGTCTCCAACGCCGCCGCCCGTATCTCTTGCGGCGACAAGTTCGAGGTATCCCTCCCCACGATCCGTGCCACTTGCCGCCGTCCTTCTTCCGTGCTACGGTCCACGGCCTCGAACACCGCCTTCACTTCCTTGATAAGCGTCTTTCCGGATAGGCAATAAAATACGCCGACAGCCGTCAGCAACCCACTGAACTGCGGATGTATGATCCAAGCCCACGACAATATTCGCTCGCAGATTAAATACACGCCAAGGATAAGCACGACTGCCAGTATGCCGCCTTTTAGGGCCCGCTCGGAGCCTTTATTCAACGCTTTCTCTCCGGCGCTGATCGCTTTGCCAAACCATACGATAGGATGGGGCCAACCTTCCGGGTCTCCCAGCAACCGGTCGGATAACCAACCACCCAAAAAGGGCACGATCTTGAGTAAATTGATAGAATGATGTAACCAATACATATTGAATGTCATTGAAGGAACAAACTTAGACAAAAAAAAGAACATAAGGAAGCGGTAAGCGATTCTTCATCACACATTAGGCGAAAGAAACCTACATTTAAAGGATTTCGAGCGTAGACTTTCATATTCTATCAGCCGTTGTATGATCATCCACCATCTGTTGCATGATCTTCTAACAGTTGGTGGATGATCATACAACGGATGGTAGAAGATGAATAGGTACGGAGAAAACGGCTAAAGGATGCCTTTAGAAGCCTTAAATCTTCGGGAAGGGAGGGCTTGATATACGGGGGATTCCTTTCAATTTTGTATTTATTAACAAGAAGAGCGTTCTTACGGCCGGTTATTATTACTTTATTTGCTCCCACCGTATCGTGAAAGGAGTTAATCGAGATGACAGATGAAAAATCCATTTTAGAACAATTTGCCGCTGGAAATCATACCGCTTTCCGGGAATTGTTCATGCGTTACCATCTGAAAGTCTATTATTTCGTGCTGGGACTCGTGAAGTCCGAGAGCGATGCCGAGGACTTGACCCAAGAGATTTTCCTAAAGCTTTGGACGCATCGGAGTCGTTTCACGGAAGTGAGGACGTTCGGTTCCTACCTCTATGTGCTGGCGAAGCATACGGCGTTCAATTATATCGAATCCCGCCGGGTGAATCTCGTGAGCTTGGAGAGAGCCGGGGAGGAAGACGGGGAACGAAGTGATACGCCTTACGAGGATTTAGTTGCCAAGGATTTACGGTTGCTAGTGGATATGATCGTGGAGACCATGCCGCCACAGCGGAAGATGATCTACCGGATGAGCCGTGACGAGGGTTTGTCGAACACAGAGATCGCTGAGAATCTACAACTCTCGAAAAAGACCGTGGAAAACCACTTGAACCTAGCGCTAAAGGAATTGCGGAACGCGGTATTGACTTTCCTTCTTGTTATGATGTGTTAATGGCTTGGGGGTAAAGCGGGAAAAGGAGGTCCTATAAACAAGATAAAATAGAAAAGCAGGAATGAGTCCTATAAAAAAGATATTAAAATACTTTTTCCATCATTCGTTCTCCGGGGAGATGGTGGATCGGGTACATCAGCGATTGGCGGAGCCGGGAGACGAGCGGGAAAAGGAAGAGGCTTTACGGGATATCTGGAATGAGATCGGTTTCCCGGAGGCGGATAAGCGGAGCGAGATGGCTTTCGCCCGGTTGGAGAATACATTGGGCGTGAGGCCCCGCCGCCGTCTGCGTATCCCGGCGTGGGTACGTATCGCCGCTATCTGGCTGATTCCTTTGTTGTCGTTGGGTGTTTCTTATTATCTATACAGGGATGCGCAGGATGTCAAGAAACTGGCTTTTATGGAACAGTTCGTGCCTTCCGGCAAGCGGGAGCGGATCACCTTGCCCGATGGTAGCGAGGTTTGGTTGAATTCCGGTACCTTGCTGCTCTATCCATCCGCCTTTATCGGTCAGAGCCGGGAGATCTATCTGGTGGGAGAGGGATATTTCAAGGTGCGAAAACGCCCCGAGCAACCTTTCATCGTGCGGACGAAAGCGATGCGGGTACAAGTGCTGGGCACCGAGTTCAATTTATCCGCGTACCCGGACCAAGAGAAAATAACAACGACCTTGGAGGAAGGTTCCTTGAAGATCCTTCCCGATGATCCCTCGGTGGCTCCATGTATATTGAGGCCTAACGAGCAACTCGTCTATATCCCTTCCCGGGGAAAGATAGACTTGCGGCAAGTAGTGGCCTCGGATTACTCGGATTGGAAAGAGGGAGGCTTGTTGTTTAACAACGATTCTTTCGAGGAAATCTTGAAAACCTTGGAACGTGTTTACAACGTGAAGGTACATTTGCGTACTTCCGCTTATCATTCCAACCGGCTTACGATCCATTTCAATAAGCATGAGTCGTTGGAGAACATCATGATGTTGGTCAAGGAGATGATACCCGGCTTGGAGTATCAGATCAAAGAGGATGGGATCTATATTGATTGAGTTAAGGAGATATTAGGCTTTTATAATTCGTTAACGTTTTTCCGTTGGGTGCGCTCCTCGTTTCCCTTGTCCTAATAGCGAGTACGTACTACAAAGGAGATATAAATGTTTAACTAAAAAATCTAATATCGCATGAACAGGAATAAATCTATACGTGTCGCTATTCTTTGCCTGAGCCTCGCTATGGCTGGGAGCTTGCCTATTGATGCGCAGAAAGTGACCTTCCATGAAGGTTCGATCTCATTGAAACAGGCGTTTGAGAAACTAGAGTCAAGCTCTGCTTATAAGATAGCTTATAATGATAGCCAATTGGACGTGTCGAGAAAGGTCTCGATGGATCAGAAAGACATGGAAGTATTGCAGGTCTTATCACAGCTGTTAAAGAATACGGGATACACGTATAAAATAAACGGGAATTATGTGATCATCGTGCCGGAAGAGGTCAAGACTGTCAAGGGGAAAAAGCAAGTATCGGGTGTGATTGTCGATACGAACGGCGATCCTGTGATCGGGGCGAACGTGGTGGAGAAAGGAACTACCAACGGTACGATTACCGATCTCGATGGAAAGTTTACGCTAGAGGTAAATGACAACTCTGTCCTTCAAGTTTCCTATATCGGCTATAATACGCAAGAGGTCTCGGCGAACGGAAAGACGAGTTTCTCTATCAAGCTGGGCGAGAATACACAAACATTGGATGAGGTGGTAGTCGTAGGTTATGGTACGATGAAGAAGAGCGACTTGACCGGATCGGTTACCAACGTAAAGGCGGAGAAGCTGTTGAGCAAGCCGGTGGTGAATGTTGGGCAGGCCTTGGCGGGAAAGGCTTCCGGTGTGGAGATCTTTGAGAATGGCGGTACGCCGGACGGGAAAGTACGGGTGCGTATCCGTGGTAATAACTCTATCAACTCATCGAATGAGCCTCTGTATGTGGTAGATGGCGTGATTGGCGTAAGCAATATCAATCTGTTGAATCCTAGTGAGATCGAATCCTTGGAGGTATTGAAGGATGCCTCCGCCACGGCTATCTATGGTGCCCGTGGAGCAAATGGCGTGATCATGATTACGACGAAACGAGGTATCAAGAACGAGAAAGCGCAGATCTCGTACGACGGTTATGTCTCTATCGGTAAAATGGCGAAGAAACTGGACTTGATGAACGCTTCCGAGTGGTGGCAGAATTACAATACCACGATGGATAACGGGCAGAAATATGATCCGGAAGGGTATGCGCAAGGCAAGTACAAGAAAGTGACGCCGGCGGATCTGCCGAATTTGTTCGATGCTAATGGTAACCCATTGTATGATACCGATTGGCAGGATGAGGCTTATCAAACGGCTATCAACCATAATCACCAAGTCAGCATCCGGGGCGGAGCCGATAAGACCTTGTATAGCGTGCATTTGGGGTATATGCATAAGGATGCCTTGATGCGTAACGGTTTCCTAGACCGGTATAGCGGTAGGATCAACTTGGATTCCCAGCTTCGGGATTGGTTGAAAATGGGTGCCAATATGTCGTTCAATTATAATAAGGGAAACGATAATTACAAGAGTTATGGAGTAAAGCGTTTGGTACAGGAAGCTATTCCGTTGATTCCCGTAAAATATCCCGATGGCTCTTGGGGAAGCAACCGTGATTTCCCCGGTGCGGTACAGGATACACCTTCCCGGTATCTGGAAGAGATGGTGAACGAGACTTCCAATATCCAGACGATCGCCGACCTATATCTGGATTTCAAGATCACGGACGACTTGAACTTTAAGTCTACTTTCGCCGTAGATGCCAGTAATAGGAAACGTAATTATTATTCGGGTAAGGATCTGATCCAGTTCAGTAAGACACAGGGAGGTATCGCTACAATAGCGACCTTGAAGGAATTGTATTGGCAGAGTGAAAATTATTTTAATTATAATAAGGAGTTTAATAAGAACAATCGTATGAATGTGATGCTTGGAGCAAGCTGGCAGCAACGGGCTACCGAGAGCGTGGAAGCTACTTCGCAGAATTTCAGCGATGATTTTTACCAATGGCATAATCTGGGAGCGGGAACAGTGACGATACCGTCGAAATCGGATGATTATGCTTGGTCTATCAACTCTTATTTCGCACGTATCAATTATACCTTGAAAGACCGCTATCTATTTACGGCTACAGGCCGTTACGACGGATCGTCCAAATTCGGAAAGAATAATAAATATGCGTTCTTCCCCTCTTTCGCCTTTGCGTGGAGAGCCTCGGAGGAAAGCTTTTTGAAAAGTGTTCATTGGCTGAATAATCTAAAGGTACGTACCAGTATCGGCGAGACCGGAAACCAAGAGATCGGCAATTATGCTTTCTTCCAGAATTTAGGATCGGAGAATGCGATTTTTGGAGATAATTATTATACGGCTTTATATCGTAGTACATTTGGTAATCCAGACTTGAAATGGGAGAAGACCTTGCAATGGGATGCCGGTGTCGATGTAAGCGTATTGAATCAGCGTATCGATTTGTCTTTGGATTATTATTATAAAAAGACGAGTGATCTGTTATTGAATGCCCCGATCCCGGGAACTTCCGGATTGAATACGATCATGCGAAATATCGGCTCTGTGCAGAACCAAGGCTTTGAATTGACATTAAATACGCATAATATACAGACTGACAATTTTAATTGGATGTCTACGGTATTGTTTAGCGTGAATCGCAATAAAATCCTGAGCTTGGGCGAAAATGATGAGGATATCTATCCTGCTCCGCGTCATCCGCAAGGGGATATGCTGATATTGCGTGTCGGTGAACCTGTTGGTTCGCTATGGGGATTGCGTCGTCTGGGAACTTGGGGTGAGGACGAGGCCGCTGAAGCGGCTAAATACAACCGCCTTCCGGGAGACGTGAAGTATGAGGACTTGAATGGCGACGGGAAGATCAATAGCGAGGATAATACGATTATCGGCTGTACCTCCCCGGACTGGACCATGACGATCTCTAATACGTTCCTTTATAAGAACTTCGATTTCTCGTTCGATCTCCGCTTCGTGTTCGGGAATGATGTCGTGAATTGCGCTACTCATAACGCCGAGGATCGGTCGGGTGTAGCGAATGGCTTCAAGTCGAATTTGAACGCTTGGACTCCGCAAAACCAGCATACGATGGTTGCCCAGCGTCGTCCGATGAAATCGTACTATGATTCTTATCCGGATTCACATTGGATGCAGAACGGTTCTTTCGTTCGGGGGCAGAACTTCGTCTTGGGATATACTTTCAGCAAGAGCCTGCTCCAAAAGATAAGGTTACAGGATTTGAGAATCTACGCGAGTGCTCAGAACTTATTCTGTATCACGAAGTACAAAGGCTATGATCCGGAGGTTACGACCTATGAGGATGCTGCTTTCGGACAAGGTATCGACGACTTCAGCGAGCCTAAGGCACGTACTTTTACTTTTGGTTTAAATGTTAAATTCTAATGCGATTGAGTTATGAAAATAAATAAAATCTATATCGTCTCATTATGTGCGTTATTCTTGTCTTCTTGTAATAATTTCTTGGATGAGCAACCTACCGGTACAATGACTACCGATTCAAAGTTGACAAGTAAGGAGTCCGCTTTGGCCTTGACGAATTCGGCTTATTTGAAGAATACGGTCTTTAATAAGATGACCCCGGGTTGGGGATGTAATACGATCTTATTGCTCGAATATATGACTGGCAAAGCTACTTCCGAGAATTCCCAATCGAATTATAAGGACTTTCAGGATCTACTGGTGAGTGATCGTTCTTTATATATCGAGAACTGGTGGCAAGATTGTTATGCCGGTATTGCGAACTGTAACCTTGCGCTTCAAAAACTCGGGGAGTTCGAGAATCTGGATGCTTCCTTGATTAATGGCTACATGGCCGAGGTGAAGTTTATGAGGGCTTTGTATTATTTCTATTTGGTACGTATCTTTGGTGATGTCCCTAAGATTACGACCGTACAGTCGGAGTTGGGGGAGCTACAAGTATCTCGTGCCCCGGTAAAGGAAATCTATGATGAGATCATTATTCCGGATTTATTGGAGGCCGAGCAATCGGATCTGGCTTTTAGCGATCATACAGGGCGTGTCTCGATGGGAGCGGTGAAAGCGCTTCTTGCGGATGTCTATCTTACGTATGCCGGTTATCCTTTGCAAGGAGGTAAATCTTATTATGCGGAATCGGCTAAACGTTCATTGGAGGTTATAAAATCAAATGAGTATACGCTCTTCACGGATTATGAGAGCCTACGGCTTCCGTCGCAGAATAATAAGGGAGAGTTTATTTATCAAGTTCAGTTCTCCTTGAACAAGCGGCATAACGAGTCGGTACGTATCTTTTTACCTTCTCGTTCCGGCATTTCCGCCTACGATTTGGAATATGGTAGCCTGATCCCTACCAAAGAATTCGTGGAAAGCTTTGAGAAAGGAGATAAGCGTACGGAAGAGAAGCAATATTTCTTTACAAACTACAAGGGGCATCCGAGTAAGTTCTCTCCGGGAGCGGCAGAGTTGGAGTTTATGGATTTGAATGGCTATTATATCTATAAGTTTTTTGATCAAGTGGCTATTGATAATACGGCGAAGTCGGACTTGAACTGGAGTGTATATCGTTACACGGATGTATTATTAATGTATGCGGAAGCGCAAGTGAACGCGGATGGTACTCCGAACCAGCAATCCATCGATATCGTGAACCAAATACGAGGAAGGGCCGGATTAGCGCCGTTTAAGCAGACCAACGCAAGCGCATTCTTGGAGGAAGTCTGGGACCAACGTTACTTTGACCTATGTTATGAGAATAAGATGTGGTTTGATATGCTACGCACCCGTAAGATCCGGGATGATAAATCCGGGGAATATGTGGACTTTATCGGCTATAAGACGAATTGGGGTAAGGTGTATACGGAAACCCAGCTATTGTTCCCGATTCCATTAAGCGAACGGCAGGCGAATCCGAACCTGACTCAGAATCAAGGTTATTAACGAATAGAAAATAATATATGAAGATCAAGTTGTCTTTATTAGCCACCGGTTTACTATATGTGCCGGTGGTGTTCGCCCAAAAGCAACCCAATGTCGTGATCATTTTGGCGGATGATATGGGTTACGGGGATGTTGGATGCAATAATCCATATGCTAGGGTACGTACACCGGCCATCGATCAATTGGCCCGGAACGGTATCCGTTTTACGGATGCCCATTCTGCGGGTGCGTTGAGTGGGCCTTCACGCTACGGTTTAGTGACAGGACGTTATTTTTTCCGTACGCCGAAGAAGTCCGAGTATTGGGGGTACTTGTCTCCATATATCGAACCGGAGCGTTTGACGATCGGTTCCTTGATGCGTAATGCCGGCTATACGACCGCTTGTGTCGGGAAATGGCATCTAGGGCTCGACTGGCAGTTGAAAGATGACTCGAAACCACAGATTCTTACCCCTAAGAAATTTGGTTATACGAATACGGATTTCTCCGCCCCTGTAAAAAGAGGCCCTACGGAATTAGGGTTTGACTATTCTTTCATCCTTCCGGCTTCCTTGGATATGCCGCCTTATGCGTTCGTGCGCAATGACCGTGTCGTGGACCCGGATGTCATCTTGACGGCGGACGCTTATCCGAAGAAACAGGATGAGACGGTTTACGCTTGGGATCGTAAACATACGAACGAGAATGATATTTATTGGGAACGGGGCGTTTGGTGGCGTAACGGAGAGATGTCGCGCTCCTTTAAGTTTGAGGAATGTTTCCCGACAATCGTAGATGAGGGTATCGCTTTTATCGATCGGGAAGGACGAAAGGACAAGCCATTCTTTTTATATATGCCGTTAACCGGTCCGCATACCCCATGGCTGCCCACCGTTCAGTTTAAGGGATCTACCGAGTTAGGTACCTATGGCGATTTTATGGGCGATATCGATAATGTCGTGGCTCGGGTGAATGCCAAACTAAAGGAATTAGGTCTGGAGAAGAATACGATTGTCATTTTCGCCAGTGATAACGGAGGCGCATGGGAAGAGGAGGATATCCAGCAATACGGGCATCAAAGTAACTGGAGCCGCCGTGGGCAGAAAGGTGATGCGTGGGACGGCGGTCATCATGTTCCGCTGATTGTTCATTGGCCGGATCATATCAAGTACCCCGGGGTTTGTTCCCAAACGGTTGGCTTGGTAGATATATTGGCTACATTGGCGGATTTGACCGGGCAATCCCTTCCTAAAGGACAGGCAGAGGATAGCTTTAGCTTTAAGAAAGTATTGGATGGTGATATGAATGCCTCGACGAGAGACCAGATCATGTACTTGTCCGGCTCCGGCAAATTAGCGATCAAGAAGGGAGATTGGAAATATATCGATTGTCTGGGCTCCGGTGGTTTTACTGCTCCCGCCCGTTTATCCCCGGTGAAGAATGGACCGAAAGGCCAACTTTATAATATGCGGACCGATTCTTTGGAGAGTAATAATCTCTTCTTGCGTGAGAAAGGCATTGCGAATGAGCTTTCCGCGTTGTTGAAGAAATTGTTGGATCAAGGATATAGCCGTCCGCAATAAAGGTAATCTTGATTAGGCAAAAAGTTGAATCGAATGACAAAGTTAGGCGTATTGTTTAGTGTTTTGGGGGTGGGGGCCGGTTGTATTCCGGCTTTCGCTCAAAAACAACTCCCCAATATCATCGTAATGTTATCGGATGACCAAGGTTGGGGCGATTTGGGCTTCACGGGGAATACCTTCGTGCAAACTCCTAATATAGATCGTATCGCTCATGAGGGAACGATCTTGGAGAATTTTTATGTCTGTCCGGTGTCATCCCCGACGAGGGCGGAGTTCTTGACCGGACGCTATCATGTACGGAGTGGCGTTAATTCTACGACCGGGGGAGGCGAGCGCTTTAATCTGGGAGAGAAAACGATCGCGGAATATTTCCGGGAGGCCGGATACGCTACCTCTCTATTTGGAAAATGGCATAGTGGTACGCAATATCCCTACCATCCGAACGCAAGGGGCTTTGAGGAGTTCTATGGTTTTTGTTCCGGGCATTGGGGGAATTATTGGAACCCGGTGTTGGAACATAACGGAGAGATTATTTCGGGCGAGGGCTTTATCATAGATGATCTGACCGATAAAGCCTTGGATTATATACGTGATCATAAAGAACATCCATTCTTTATGTTCTTGTCTTATAACACACCTCATAGTCCGATGCAAGTCCCGGATAGTTGGTGGAACCGTGTAAAAGATCGTACCTTGTCGCAGCGAGCTACTTTCCCGGAGCAAGAAGATACTACGTTTACGAAAGCGGCTTTGGCCTTGGCCGAGAATTTAGATTGGAATATCGGACGTGTATTGTCTTTGTTACATTCATTGGATTTGGAACAAGAGACGATTGTTATTTATTTCTCGGATAACGGCCCGAATAGTTTCCGGTGGAATGGTGGGATGAAAGGGCGAAAAGGCTCTACGGATGAAGGGGGTGTTCGTTCGCCGTTTTGTATCCGTTGGCCGGGACATATAAGGAAAGGGGCCGTGGAAACCCAGTTGTCCGGGGCTATAGACTTAATCCCTACTTTATTAGGTTTGGCGGGAATAGAATATACCCCGTTAAGGAAGCTGGACGGAATCGATTGGGGACAGCGATTGCTGGATGAGAAAGCTCCTGCTATAGATCGGGTTTTATATAGTTATTGGGGAGGTAAGACGAGTGTGCGTATCTCATATTATCTATTGGATGCGGAAGATCATTTATATAAAACGGATATAGATCGTGCGCAACGGAAGGATGTATCGGATAAAGAACCCGAGATATATGAGCGGATGAAGCGTTATTTGAATTGGTTTAAAGATGAGTTACTGGCGGATTTCCCGAAGAAGGATACCCGTCCGTTTATAATCGGTCATCTGCGGGAAACCTATTCAAAGCTACCGGCCCGGGATGCGAGGATATCTGGCCCGATCGAACGCTCCAACCGTTATCCGAATTGTTCTTATTTTACGAATTGGAAAAGCCCGGAAGCGGAGATAAGCTGGAATGTGGAGGTTGAGGAATCCGGCTTGTTCGAGGCTTTTATCTATTATACTTGCGATAAACGAAATATAGGCTCTACTTTTGAACTTCGTACGGACCGGGATGCCGAGAATCTTGTATTTACATTGGATCAAGTAAATGACCAACCCATGCTCGGTGCGGATTTGGATAGGGTTCTCCGGGAGGAGTCTTATGTGAAAGGATTTGCTCCTTGCTCTGTCGGTACGATTCCTCTATCGAAAGGTACGGCCACTTTATCCTTGCAAGCGAAAACGATCCGGAATGAGGAGGCTATGAATTTTTGGATGTTGGTGCTAAAACGAGTGAAATGAGTCTGAGATTGAAAAAAGTTGTATAACTATTTGCCAGTTATCAAATAATCACTACCTTTGCACCGCAAAATTTTTTATTAATCAATATTAAACAGCGTTTTATGAACAATTACGAAACCGTTTTCATTTTGACTCCCGTTTTGTCTGACGCTCAGATGAAGGAAGCGGTAGAGAAATTCACGAACCTTCTGAAAGCTCAAGGAGCTGAGATCGTGAATGAAGAGAACTGGGGCTTGCGCAAGTTAGCTTATCCTATCGACAAGAAGACAACAGGCTTCTACCAGTTGGTTGAATTCAAGGCAGATCCTAGTGTTATCGCTACGTTGGAGTTGAACTTCCGTCGTGACGAGCGTGTGATCCGCTTCTTGACTTTCCGTCAAGACAAGTATGCCGCAGAATATGCAGCTAAGAGAAGAAATCTGAAATCATCTAAAGAAACAGTAAAGGAGAATAATTAATTATGGCAGCAACTCAATCAGAAATCAGATATTTAACTCCGCCTTCAGTAGACGTTAAGAAGAAAAAATATTGCCGTTTCAAAAAGAACGGTATCAAGTATATCGATTATAAGGATCCTGAATTCTTGAAGAAGTTCTTGAACGAGCAAGGTAAGATCCTTCCGCGTCGTATCACTGGTACTTCCTTGAAGTTTCAACGTCGTGTGGCTCAGGCTGTAAAGCGTGCTCGTCACTTGGCTTTGCTTCCTTACGTAACCGATTTGATGAAATAATTAATTAAGAGGAGACAGAATATGCAAGTTATTTTGAAAGAAGATGTAGTGAATTTAGGCTACAAAGACGATATCGTAACAGTAAAAGACGGTTACGGACGTAACTTTCTAATCCCCACGGGTAAGGCAGTGATCGCTTCAGAGTCTGCTAAGAAAGTATTGGCTGAGAACTTGAAGCAACGTGCCCACAAATTGGCTAAGATCAAGGAAGATGCTCAGGCTTTGGCCGCTAAGTTAGAGGGTGTAGCTTTGACGATTGGCGCTAAGACTAGCTCTACAGGTACGATCTTCGGTTCTGTAACGAATATCCAAGTTGCTGAGGCTTTGGCTAAGGCTGGTTTCGAGAATATCGATCGTAAGATTATCTATATCAAGGAGTCTGTTAAGGAAGTAGGTAGCTATAAGGCTGTTTTGAAACTTCACAAAGAGGTTTCCGTTGAGATTCCTTTCGAGGTTGTTTCTGAATAATAGATACTTTAATATATCATAAAAGAGGGTAGTTTCGAAACTGCCCTCTTTTTTTGTTTTAATTATAAAAAAAGACATCTGTCAATCAGCAAAAAAGCGCTACATTTGTTCCCGAATTTGCAATAATTTTAGAAAGTGAGCAAAAAGTCTTTTCTATATATTAACTTGCTATTTGCGTTGTTTTTTTTCTTGCCCGGACTTCAGGCGAGAGAGAAGACTTTTACGGTCGTGATCGATGCTGGGCATGGCGGGAAGGATCCGGGCGCTAGAGGGGCGAATATTAATGAGAAGGAGATAAATCTCGCTGTCGCCTTAAAATTGGGTCGATTGATAGAGAATAACGCGGAGGATGTGCGTGTGATCTATACTCGTAAGACGGATCGTTTTATCGAGTTGGACGAACGTGCGAATATAGCGAACCGGAATAAGGCGGATCTTTTCGTGTCTATCCATACGAATGCTGTAAAGCGTGGAAGTACCGTGCAAGGTACGGAGACGTATACGCTGGGTTTGGCCCGTAGCGAAGAGAACTTAGAGGTGGCTATGAGCGAGAACTCAGCGATCTTGTTGGAGGATAATTATCAACAACGGTATGAGGGATTTGACCCGAACTCTTCGGAGTCATATATCATTTTCGAGTTTATGCAGAATAAGCATATGGAGCAAAGTATTAGTCTGGCTTCCGAGATACAGAAATCGTTCGGGGCTTGTAAGCGGGTGGACCGTGGCGTAAGACAGGCTGGTTTTTTGGTGCTTCGCAAAACGAGCATGCCCAGTGTTCTGGTCGAGTTGGGGTATATCTCGAATCGTCAAGAAGAGCAGTTCATGAGAACCGCCGCCGGACAAAATAAATTGGCGGAAGCGTTGTACGATGCTTTTTGCAAATATAAGAAGAATTACGATCGCCGTAAAGGAAATATTTCCGGAGCTGTCGCTGCTCCCGTAGCGAATGAGGAAACTCCGCCTCCGGGGAGCGAGGCTGATATCTTAAATAAAAAACAGCAAGCCACAAGACAGAAAACCTCAGTTTCTTCTACCACTTCCGTGAACAGGAACACGAAAGGAAAGGTTATATATAAGATACAATTCTTGACTTCCAATAAGAAGCTTCCTGCGAACTCCCGGTTATTTAAGGGGTACAAGAACGTGGATTTCTATGTGGAGAAAGGTATCTATAAATACACGTATGGCGAGACTTCGGATTTTAACTCGATCCGGAAGATGCGCCGAACGATCGCGAAGGATTTTAAAGATGCCTTCATCATCGCTTTTAAGGATGGGAAGAAGGTGAAATATTAATGATATAGGAATAAATTATACATTATAAATAAAGGAAATGAAAAGTGTATTCACTAAAGAGGCGAAGATCGGACTTGTGACGATCGTAAGTCTGGCGTTATTGTATTTAGGCATTAATTATCTGAAGGGTATTAACCTGTTTCAACCGGTGAACCATTACTACGTATCATTCAGCAACGTAAAGGGGGTGACGATTTCCAGCCCTGTATTTGTGGATGGTTTTAAGGTGGGATTGGTTCGTGATATTATTTATGACTATGATACGACCGGTAAGATCATCGTTGAGGTTAGTTTGGAAGATAAGATGAGGCTGAATAAGGGAAGTTATATAGCGGTTGTCAATACTTTCTTAAGCGGAGCTGAGTTGCATATCCATTTGAACACTTACGTGGATGACTTTTTGAAGCCGGGTTCTACGCTCGAGGGACGAATGGAAGAGGATATGATGCAATCCGTACAGGAGAAGATCTTGCCAAGCGTTGAGAACCTTTTGCCGAAGATCGACACGATTTTGGGTAGCTTGCAAACCTTGATCGCTCATCCGGCCTTGGCTCAATCCTTGAATCATATCGAAAAAACGACTAGCAACCTAGAGGTGTCTACCCGTCAGTTGAATCAGATGTTGAGTAAGGATGTACCGGGTATCGTGAATAACTTGAAGACGATGACGGATAATTTCTCGGAGGTGAGCGCCAACTTGAAAGAATTGGATTTGGCTACAACGGTCAATTCCATCAATGCGACCTTGGCGAACTTGAAGTTGACTACGGATAAATTGAACTCGACGGATAATAGCATCGGCTTATTGTTGAACGACAAAGGATTGTATGATAATCTGAACAGCACGATGGACAACGCCTCCAAGCTATTGCTAGATTTGAGGGAGAATCCGAAAAGATACGTCCATTTCTCTGTTTTTTGATTATGTTAAAAAATCATAGTATAAAAGACGTTATTTAGAATCATTCTAATTAGACAAAAAGTTAGGGGACTCCTGCTGATTATACGCATAAGGCCTTTAGGTAAAGTGAGATAGATACTTCCTGAGGCCTTATTCCGTCACCGGACGTCAGCGTTTACGCTTTTGTAGAGGTCTCTAAAATAAAGGGTTTTTGAACGTTGATCGATCTAAATAGCAGTAAATCAGATAGGTATTAGTAACTATCTGAATCTAAAAGGGATATTGAAAATTCATATTTACCAAACAAAATAGCACTTTTTTTTTCGGAATTAATTTCTAAACTTTGTAGTCCGAATGTAAAAAGTATTAGTGGGAGAGAAAGAAAACATGCAGACTGATTATCAAACATTGTGGAATAAGTGCCTTGCGGTCATAAAGGATATTGTGCCTAAGGCAGCTTTTGACACATGGTTCGTACCTATCGTTCCGTTATCATACGAAGACAAGAAGTTTACCATACAGGTGCCTAGTCAATTCTTCTATGAGTATCTGGAAGAGAAGTATGTTAATGTTTTGAAAGTTACATTGTATCGTGTAATCGGTCAAGGAACCATTCTTAACTACCGTATCATGGTGGATAAGACCACTGGTGGTACGGTTGATTATCCGGCGGAGAATGCTTCCACCGCTGTAAAGAAAGTCACTCCCAAGGACGCAAACAAGGCTCCGAATCCTTTTATGACGACTGCTCCGCAGGATTTGGACCCTCAGTTGAACCCGAAGTATAATTTTGATAATTATTTCGAGGGTACGAGCAACAAGCTGGTTCGTACGGCGGGTGAGGCTGTTGCCCAGAATCCGGGAAAGACTACGTTTAACCCGTTGTTCATTTTTGGCCCGTCAGGAGTGGGTAAAACTCACTTATGCCATGCGATCGGAACCCGTATCCGGGAGTTGCATCCGGAAAAGAAAGTGTTATATGTATCTTCGCATTTGTTCCGGGTACAGTTTACAGATGCTATCCGTAAGAATACGACTAATGACTTCTTGAATTTTTATCAAAATATCGATGTGCTGCTGTTGGATGATATACAGGAGTTGATCGGTATGGATAAGACTCAAAATACATTCTTCCATATTTTCAACCACCTGCACCAGTTAGGTAAGCAGCTTATCTTGACTTCTGATAAACCTCCTGTGGATTTGCAAGGGATGGAAGAGCGCTTGATCACCCGTTTAAAATGGGGATTGACGGCTGAGTTGAGCCGTCCGGATCTGGATCTACGTAAAAAGATACTGAAGAATAAGATCAACCATGACGGAATCATGATTCCGGATGAGGTCTTTAACTTTATCGCTAATAATGTGACGGAGAATGTCCGTGACTTAGAAGGTATTCTCGTCTCTTTAATGGCTAATGCGGTTATCAATAATCGTGAGATCGATCTGCCGTTGACGAAACGTGTGGTTAGCCAAGCGGTTCGGTTGGAGAAGAAACAGATCTCCGTACAGATGATTCAGGAGATCGTTTGCAAGTATTTCAACTTGGAGCAATCGGTTATCCAGACTAATTCCCGTAAACGTGAGATCGTGCAAGCCCGTCAGATCACGATGTATTTGGCGAAAAAATATACGGACTCCTCTTTTTCCCATATTGGAAAGATCGTAGGAAAGAAAGACCATGCGACGGTCTTGCATGCTTGTAAGACGATCAAAGACCAGATTGAGACTAGTAAGTCTTTCCGGTCTTCTGTAGAGGAAATCGAGGTCTTGCTCAAGAACTAAATTAAGAATCCCTATATAGTAGGATAAGGACGTCTCTCTAAAGAGGCGTCCTTCTTTGTTTTGGAAGATCCGTATAAGTGTTAAGTTTTCTTTTTGGAAAACTATTTGATGCTTGGTTTTGTTTAAGTAGTTGAAAATGTGGGGTTGCGAGTTTGGTTTTGGAAAACTTTTCAATAAGTATTCTTTTTAACGTAGGGTAATTTGGATAACTGGTAAAGTATGCGTAAACTTGCAGTCGCAAAATAAATATAATAATTGTGGATCGTAAAACTTACACTTTTGACGAAGCGTTTAAGGCTTCATTGGATTACTTTACCGGTGACGAGCTCGCCGCTAAAGTATGGGTAAATAAATATGCCTTGAAGGATGCGTTTGGAAATATCTATGAGGAATCTCCGAATGATATGCATCATCGCTTGGCAAGTGAGATTGCCCGTGTGGAAAAAAAGTATCCGAATCCGTTGTCGGAACAAGAACTTTTCGACCTGTTTGATCATTTCCGCTACATCGTTCCGCAAGGAAGTCCGATGACGGGAATTGGCAATGATTATCAAATTGCCTCACTCTCTAATTGTTTTGTTATCGGATTAGACGGGCAAGCGGATTCGTATGGTGCGATTATTCGTATTGACGAAGAACAGGTACAATTAATGAAGCGCCGTGGTGGTGTAGGCCATGATCTTTCGCATATCCGCCCGAAAGGTTCTCCGGTTAAGAATTCCGCGTTGACTTCTACCGGGTTGGTTCCGTTTATGGAACGTTATTCGAATTCCACCCGTGAGGTGGCCCAAGATGGCCGTCGTGGAGCTTTGATGCTGAGCGTTTCTATTAAACATCCGGACTCGGAGGCGTTTATCGACGCTAAGATGACGGAAGGTAAGGTTACAGGTGCAAATGTATCTGTGAAGATTGATGATGATTTCATGAATGCCGCGGTTAATGGCGGTACCTATAAGCAACAATATCCAATTGATTCGGATTCTCCCGTTTATGTGAAGGATATCGATGCTTCTGGCTTATGGAAAAAAATTATTCATAACGCTTGGAAATCCGCTGAACCGGGTGTGTTATTCTGGGACACGATCTTACGTGAGTCTGTACCAGACTGCTATGCGGATCTGGGGTTCCGTACGGTTTCCACGAATCCTTGTGGCGAGATACCTCTTTGTCCGTATGATAGTTGCCGTTTGTTAGCAATCAATTTATATTCATATGTGGTAAATCCGTTCACTCCGGACGCTTATTTCGATTATGATTTGTTCAAGAAGCATGTAGGTTTGGCCCAGCGGATTATGGATGATATTATTGATTTGGAGTCGGAGAAGATCGAGATGATCTTGGCTAAGATCGACTCGGATCCGGAATCCATGGAGGTAAGACAAACAGAGCGTCATTTGTGGGAAAAGATCCAACGAAAGACTTTGCAAGGACGTCGTACAGGTGTGGGTATCACGGCGGAAGGCGATATGATTGCCGCTTTAGGTTTGCGTTATGGAACAGAAGAAGCAACCGATTGTGCGGAACTTATACAAAAGACATTAGCTTTGGCCGCTTATCGTTCATCCGTAATGTTGGCGAAAGAACGTGGTGCCTTTGAGATATTCGATGCGAAGCGTGAGGAAAAAAATCCGTTCATCAACCGTTTGCGTGAGGCTGATCCTGCTTTATATGAGGATATGTTGAAATACGGCCGTCGTAATATCGCTTGCTTAACAATCGCTCCGACAGGAACGACTAGCTTGATGACACAGACCACTTCCGGTATAGAGCCGGTATTCTTGCCGGTATATAAGCGCCGCCGCAAAGTAAACCCGAACGATTCCGAGGCTCGTGTGGATTTCGTGGATGAGACAGGCGACGCTTTCGAGGAGTATATCGTATTCCATCATAAGTTTGTAACGTGGATGCAAGCGAATGGTTATTCGGCAAGTAAGAAATATACACAAGAAGAAGTGGAGGAGCTAGTTGCTAAGTCTCCTTATTATAAAGCGACTTCCAATGATGTCGATTGGTTACAAAAAGTCCGTATGCAAGGACGCATTCAGAAATGGGTGGACCATTCTATCAGCGTAACGATCAATTTGCCGAACGATGTAAGTGAGGAGTTGGTAGACTCTTTGTATGTTGAGGCATGGAGATGCGGATGTAAAGGATGTACTGTTTATCGAGATGGTTCTCGTTCCGGTGTCTTGATTGCGACAGATAAAAAGAAGAAAAAAGAGGATTGTAACTGCATGCAACCACCGGTTATCGTATCTACCCGTCCTCGTGAATTGGATGCGGATGTGGTAAAATTTCAGAATAACCGTGAGAAATGGATCGCTTTCGTCGGCTTGTTGAATGGCCGTCCGTATGAGATCTTTACCGGTTTGGCCGATGATGACGAGGGTATCATGTTACCTAAAAACGTTTCTAAAGGTACGATCATCAAGAGCTATGATGAGGATGGTAATAAGCATTACGACTTCCAGTTCAAGAATAAACGCGGTTATAAAATGACAATCGAAGGTTTGGATGGCAAGTTTAATCCGGAATATTGGAACTACGCTAAATTGATCTCCGGTGTGCTCCGTTACGGAATGCCTATTGATCAGGTTATAAAACTGGTACAGGGTATGGAGTTGAATAGCGAGTCTATCAATACTTGGAAGAATGGCGTGGAACGGGCCTTGAAGAAATATTTACCGAACGGCATGGAAGCGAAAGGGCAGAAATGTCCGAACTGTGGGTTGGAGACCTTAATTTATCAAGAAGGTTGTTTGATCTGCACGAATTGCGGAGCCTCTAAATGCGGTTAAATAATTGACTAAATCTATATACCATGAAAGTCACTTTTAATATAAACTTCCATACCGTTTGGGGACAGAAGTTATGTGTAGTGGGCTCCATACCGGAATTAGGCTCTTGGGAACCTGCTTTGGCTAAGGAGATGAATTACTCTGGGGATGGAAACTGGAAACTGGAACTGGATCTTCCACCCGATATAAAAGATATAGAATATAGATATTTCTTAAGTGTTAATGATAAGCAGATCTTTGAGGAGTGGGAGAAGAATCACCAGATTGCATTGGATGGACAATCTGATTCTTACATCCTTTATGATTATTGGCAAATCCGTCCGGATAATCTAGCCTTTTATTCTTCTGCTTTCACCAAAAGTTTATTCGCTCATCCCTGCAATACACATGAGAGGGTCGTTAGAAGTGGAAGAAAATTGGTGATAAAGATATCCGCTCCCCGGGTGGAAAAGAATCAGTGTGTAGCCATTACTGGAAATCAAGAATGCTTAGGTAACTGGCATCCGGACAAGGCTTTATTGTTGAGTTGCGATACTTTCCCGGAATGGCATATTGATTTAGACGCTGCGGAGATACGGTATCCTTTAGAATATAAATTTTTGGTTTGGGATAATGATTCCCGTCAACCTTTGTATTGGGAGAGTGATGAGAATCGTATTCTAAGTCTTGTTCCCCAGAAACAGGGTGAGACCGTTGTTATATCTGGTCTTTACTTCCGGGATAGCTTACCGTTATGGCGTTGTGCCGGCTCGGTTATCCCCGTCTTTTCCTTGCGCTCGGAAAAGAGCTTTGGAGTAGGTGATTTGGGAGATTTACACATGTTGGTGGATTGGGCTAGAAAGACGCACCAACGTATCATTCAAGTATTACCTATGAATGATACGACGATGACCCATACTTGGGTGGATTCCTATCCGTATAGCGCTATTTCTATTTATGCCCTTCATCCCATGTATGTGGATTTATCGGCTTTGGGGACCTTGCAAGATCCGGAGAGAGCTGCTTTTTATGCAGGGAAGCAAAAAGAATTAAACGCAAAAGATACGGTTGATTACGAGGAAGTACTGAAATATAAATTGGGTTATTGTCAAGAATATTTCGCAGGGGAGGGTAAGGCCGTATTAGATACGCCGGAGTTTAAAGAGTTCTTGGCGCAAAATGAGTCATGGTTGATGCCTTACGCTACTTATTGCTTCTTGCGGGAAAGTTATGGGACATCGGATTTCTCTCAATGGCAAGGTAATTCTACTTACAATAAGACACGTGTTCGCGCCCTATGCCGGGAAGATAGTGACGCATGGCCGGAGATCTCGTTCTCTTATTTCTTGCAATATGTATTGCACAACCAGTTCAAGTCGGTATCGGATTATGCCCGTAAGAATGGAGTTGTATTGAAAGGTGATTTGCCCATTGGCGTGAGCCGCACTAGTGTAGAGGCTTGGACGGAACCGAAATATTTTAATATGAATGGTCAAGCGGGTGCTCCCCCCGATGACTTTTCCATGAACGGTCAGAACTGGCTGTTCCCGACTTATAACTGGGATGCGATGGAGAAAGATAATTTCTCTTGGTGGAAAAAACGCTTCGCTAAGTTAAGTGATTATTTCGATTGTTTCCGTATAGATCACATCTTGGGATTTTTCCGAATATGGGAGGTTCCTTGTGAATATGTGCAAGGGCTTTGTGGTCATTTCAATCCAGCGTTGCCGTTCTCGAGAGAAGAGATCGAGCAGTATGGATTGAATTTTAACGAGTCTCGTTTCACGACCCCACATATCAATCGACAATTCTTATCGGAATTGTTTGAGGAAAATACAGAAGAGGTGATAGGTGCTTATTTGGCACAATCCTCCTCCCGGCATTATGTGTTAAAACCGTTCTGTGATACGCAAAGGAAGATTGAGGCGTTGTTTGCGGATAAGGCGGATCCTGTTTCCCTACGGATCAAGAATGGCCTGTTTACGATTGCGAATGAGGTATTATTTCTTCGTGACCCAAGAGAGACCGATAAGTTTCATCCCCGGATCTCGGCGAATCAATCCTATATCTATCGGGAATTGAGTGGTTCCGACCGTTATGCGTTCGATCAGTTATACTGGCATTTCTTCTATCATCGCCATAATGATTTTTGGAAGGCGCAAGCGTTTAAGCGTTTGACACCGTTGGTTGCGTCCACGGAGATGTTGGTTTGTGGAGAGGATCTAGGTATGATCCCCGCCTCTGTTCCCGAGGTTATGAATAAGTTGCAAATACTAAGCCTTGAGATTGAGCGTATGCCGAAGAGTCCTCAACGGGAATTTTCCGATATGTTTAATTTGCCTTATCATTCCGTTTGTACGACCTCTACCCATGATATGACGCCGCTACGTAATTGGTGGAAAGAAGATCCGGAGAAGACACAACGTTATTATAACAACGTATTGCAGCATATCGGTGAGGCTCCAAGTGAATGTACGGCCGAAATCGTTACCCAGATTATCTCTAATCACTTGAAGACTCGTTCTATGCTGACGATTATCCCATTGCAAGATTGGTTCGCCATCGATGATTCCATTAAGCGAAAAGAAATAGAGCCCGAACGTATCAATGTTCCTGCGAATTCTAAGCATTATTGGCGCTACCGGATGCATATAACGTTGGAGCAGCTTTTACAGGCTGATGATCTGAATGATAAGATCGTCTCCTTGATAAAAGAGGCGGGAAGAAAATAAGATATGGGGATATCCCAAAAAGTTACGTATTGAATTGAACATTATAAATTCTTAAAATAATGAGCCCGGTACAATGCCGGGCTCATTCCATTTAACCACAATTTTATCCTATGAAGTCTGTGACGTTATTAGGTAATGATGTGGAACTGACTAAATTTTCAATAATATCTCATCGCTAAATGAAATATCTTTTCCTACTTTATATGAATAAGGAGTTTGTAATAGGCCCACATCTTCTTTTACAGCTAATTGTATACGTTTTATCGCCTCATCGTATGTAATACCTTGGCTAGCTCCGGGTATATTGTTCGAAGGAGCATTCAGTAATTTACTGAAATGAGTAGTGAAAACGCTATATTTCTCCTTTGAAAGGGTGTATGAGCATTGATCATCTTGACAACCTCCAAAAGACATAATCGGTACTTCTATATCCTTCATTGGTTCAGCATCCAGTTTATCATATATCTCAGTATAAAAATCTATGTTTTTAGAATACACGCTTTTAATTTTTACATCCGGCAAATTTTTGGCAACCATAACCGGATTGGTATCACTGGTATCTATTATTGCTTTGGTAATCGTTCCGCTATGACAACTATCCGATACCACGAATATTCTTACTCCTGCCTTGAATTTTGCCCATAAATGATATAGCTCATTGTCAATTAATTGACCGTCATACAGGCACCATGTTTCGTTTAAATTATCTTCTTCCATATCAGATTTCCTTGCAGGAACTTGTCCTCCATGTCCAGAATAATAAATAAAAACAAGATCACCGGGACAGGAAAGTAAAGCCATGGATTGAATCCGATCGATCACATTTTGCCGGGTAGCTTCTTGGGTTAATAATAATAAACTGTTTGTAAAACCATATTTGTTTATTTTGTCCGCAATCATTTTTGCGTCATTTTCCGGTTGCTGCAACATCCCATTCCAGCCATCGTAATGCTCGGTGTTGACTTCGCCAACACCTATAATTAGTGCAATTCCTTTATTCATGATTTTTCTTATTTTAATGTTCAACATATATTCTGTTAGTATAGCCTTCCCGTGCTTTAACATTCGACTTTTTCACTAAAGTACCAAAATCCCGGACCGCATCTATGACTGCAGGTTCATATCCTGGCACTATGTAATGATTTCCTATAGATTTATCGGCCTCTTCAACCAGCATATCTTCCATTTCAGAAGCAAAACTATTCCAATCAGCATTAACCCGGATCTGTTCCCCGTGTCCCTTTCTGACAATTGTATTAGAAAGTTCAATATCCTTTGCGGTATCGTCCAGTGTCTTTTTCAAAACCTCGTTTTGATCCTGGATATTCTGTAGCGTATCGAGAAGGTTGTTTTTTTCTTCCAATAAGTCTTCCAAAATATTCCCATCACCGGATTTAGCTTGTAAATTCATATCTTTTTTCGGTATGTTAAGTATATTCAAGGCTTCTTGAGCGCTTTTATTCATTTTGTCAGACAAGTCTGTATATTCTTTGATCATTAGTGAATTTTGAATAAAAGCGGTTTCCAATTCATCTTTCTCCGCAAAATCCATTTCACTGTCTATGTATTTAGCATACAGCATTTCTGTATTCCGAATGATATCATGGGCTGAATTTACGGATATTTTACCGGCTTCAAGAGACTCCGCTAAATGTTCTAAATTGAAATCCAGCTCATCAAGATGTTCCGGTATATCCAATTGGGGCATTTCCTTTGCGTTAAGTTCTGCTTTTTGAGACATTTGATCATCTAGGTCATTTAGAATCGTATCTCCTTGATCTTCTGACAAGGCATCGACCTTATATTGTATGGCATGTTTTCTGCCAAATAGAACAAAGTCCATATCGAAAAGAAATCCATTCTTTGCGCCTACAGTCGCCATAATTACAAACCGTTCAATATAGAATAAATTCATAGCACCTTCAAGGATGGCATTAACCATATCCAAAGCAAGATTCGCAATGGTAAATGGGGCGTTCGCAACCTTCTGGGCGATACTTAAAGTAGCTTTTGCAATTCCCATAGCGCATACGACTGCCGCTTTAGCGATTTCAAGTCCGGCTATCTGGAAGGCATATTTTATTTTCTTAAAGAAATCGGCGTGAGATCTTGCGTTCCTTTTGTCTGCGATTTGCCTGTTAAACGAGTTTATTTGACTCTGTAATCCGTCAACCTTTCGTTTTGCTTCTTCAAATTTCTTATAAACCCCATCCTTTTTAGCCGAAACCGCTCTCTTGGCTTCCTGGATCTTTCTTTGTACCTTTTTGAATTTCTCTTTTAATGCGGATGTGTCTACAGTCAATAAAATCGAAAAAGAAGCATTGTCGAAGTCTCCATAAGTACATTCGATAGATAATACATATTTGAAAACAGATAATAATACACCACTTGTATCTATCCTTACCATCCCTTTCGACATCTGTATGTTGGCGTTAATCACGATGACACTTAAAAGATTGATGTGGGCATCCAGATAAAGATTAACTCCCTTTCCTTTGCTTGCTGAAAAGTAACATACTGCTCCTTGCTCTTTCTTTGATAAGTTGATAATTGAATTGACAATCGCTGGAGGGTTCATTAGAGGAGCTTTTGCGATAGAGTCCCTTGTTCCGGTGATTTCTAATACACCTGCTTTTCTTATAGGAGCGATCATCATACAAGCGGTCACATCATTATCACTCATGTTTAAGAATGTAACAACTTGAGCTCCCAGTATCCGAATATTAGCGCAAACAAAAGCACCTCGTGATACATGATATTCTCCTAGCTGAATATCTTCTTTCGCGAGAATAAATTGGGCTTCAACTTGTGGTATGTAACTATTGCCATCCGGTATCAGCGCATAATGTCTCATGTATGCTTTATCCATAATGGATATTCTGTTGTTTTCTCTTAATGTATAAGTGAAATCACTTTCCGCACCGTTTCCCTTGCCTTCTACCATTTTCCTCAGTTTATTTCCCCATTCGGAAAGTCTTGTTTCTACTTCGGCAGGAGTGACTCTCTCTTTTTTGTCTGGCATATTTATACCTTGAATACTAATTTCATTAAGAATAGTATTTCTTGGTATATCGATACCCGCTATAGATTCAACAACTTCTTGTAAGGTTATATCAGAAACAGCAAGTGAAAACATTTTCGGCGTAGCAATGCAGGTTTGTTTTGTATACCTTAAAGCTAAAGCCTCGAATGCATCGATTTCACGTAACTGTATCTCCCTTAACTGGCTCTTAATGTCGATTTTTTCGGCTTGCTCGATGTCTTGTGGTTCAACTAATAATATCATTTGCTTGTCTTTTTTAAACAATTTTACATCAAGCGGCGTTTTTAAGAAGTCTGCTTTAACTTCAAAATAAAGATTGTTTGCCATGACTTTTTGATTTAAAAATGTTAATAATTTGTTCGTTAAATTCTATTTAAGTTTACGCCATAGGATTAGCCAGTAAAAAGAGTATCCTATCATCCGCTTAACGGATAACCGGAATGTTCCAAGAATAACAAAAAACATGGTTATTTATTTTTTCGGCGTACGCCAAGAAAAATAAAACGGTCGAGGAGCTTCTCCCGATACCCTATTCCGATAGTTATTAACTTTCCTTCAATATTTAGGCTGTTTCCGATTAGTGAAATGACATGTTTTAGGTTAATGATGTAAGAACGATGGATACGGAGAAAATCAACATTGGGCAACTCCTTCTCGATAGTAGCCAGATTAAAAGAGATTATCATATTCCTGTTATTGGTTAGATAAAGCTTACTATGACTCTCTTCTGCTTCAATCCACAGGATTTCGTCCAACATTAATTTTAGGTAGTCATTCTGACGCCAGACAAAAACATATTTCTGTTCTTCTCCGTTGGAGTATCTTATTTGGTCATTTTCGGATTGTAAAGAACAAATAAGTTCTTTATCCTTTGAACCTCGAATAATTCGTATCGGTAAATCTGCCAAATGTGAAGGCAGAGTGATTTCCAAGCATAATTTTTCATTCATGGATTATATGTGTTAATAAGGTTAATATACTTATCGTTTTAATTGAAGTATTCATCCAAGAAAAGCAGAATGCAGACAAGCCCGGACCGAGTTAAGTGAATGCCCGGAGCCAGCTCTTTCACATGTAGGCAATACGACATGAGCACCAATTAAGGCTCCTCGTGCGGAAACGGGATCATTGGCTGTTGTATAATGTATGATGTATTTTAGCGCTTTTTCAATTCTTGGTTTGCCTAAATGCGTTAATGAGGTTTCCGACAAACCTGCCGAATTGAATCCTATACCTTTTAACCGATCAAGTCCCTCGGCCATGTTAGCGGTGACGGCGAATTGGGTTAATCCACCTCCTAGAGAATGCCCGGTTATATAGATCGTACTGTCCGGATAATGTTTTACAAATAGCTGAACTAGCCCTACCGCATATAAGTACATAAAGTTTGGAGCTAACAGTTGTTGGAAGTCGGTGACTAAAGAGCCTATTTGAGAAGGTTCGGTACCGGCAAAAGCGACAATGATAGATGTTTCGTTTTTACCCAGCCATACCTTAAAGCCATTCATGAATATCAACTGCCCGGTTTGCTCGTTGTAGTCCGTTTGCCACAAATCTTTCGGTAATTCTTTTTTTCTTAATGAACAAACTTTTTCATTATGCTTGTATCCGGTATAAGCATACTCCGAGCAGTCTGCTAATAAAGCAGCCATTTTAGGTTGGCAAAATAAGGAAGAGGGTATTTGATCTTTGAATCTAGCTATACTTTCAGCTCCGGAATTTAGGTTTGCGATGATCTGTCCGACATCCGGCGCGAACAACTGTTTGAAGGTATTTAGCGATCGGGTTAATAAACTATTGTAAGATGGAAGAAGGTGACTGCCATTTTCATCGAGAATACGTAATATTTTGTCCTTGTCTGATTCTTTATGGAGTGCTTTTTTCAAACTTAAAGCTACGTCATGTAGGATTCCTGCCATCCCGGAAATAAAACCCAACGAGCCTTTGGTCATGATTACTGGACGTAAGATCTCATTACAAATTTCCAGGAAATGTTTTTCGTCTTCCGCCAAGTTCTCTTTTCCTTTATAAGAGGCGACAACACTGGACAGGTATTCTTTAAGATTTTCTCGTAATTCAGAGGCTAACGCCTTATCATTAGGATGTGCAGCGAGCATTATTGAGTATTGCTCAAGTTTTTCATCTAAATTTGAAAGGATGTCATTGATTTTTGCCATAATGGATATCTTTATTGATTAAAGGGATCAGCATATTTAAAATAAGAGGAGATTTTATATCCTCCTATATTCAGATATGTAGTAGGCAAAAGTATGAATAAAAATATATAACGCAAGCCTTTTTCAGTGAAAGATGAGAAGCCCAATAAAAAATTCCTCGTAAAGACGAATTAAAAGACATAGCTTGGTGTTCCGCTCAGATTGTAGCGGGTTCTGATCCGGCCCTTATGCGGCAAGACGCATGTGGAGCGTAAACGACTGAACGTGCCTGAAAAGTTATGGGACAATGAGCTAAACATAAGGGCGTTGCATTGGAGATACGAAAACATAAAATGTAGAACTCTTAGGAGTTCTACATTTTTTATCCCGTTTACTTTTCCGCTTTCTTTTTCTCGGAACACATCGTGCAAGCTCCGCTAAACCGTGCGTTCGGTTCGATCTCAAGGATTTGTGTGAATATATCCCCTTTGATAACGGCTGTTGATTTTAACACGAGCTTTGCGCTTACTTTTACGGAGCCATCTACCTCACCGAGAATCTCAGCATTCTCGGATACGATATTGCCTGTTACGCTACCTTTGGGGCCGATAACGATCTTGCCGTTGCAACTGATATCTCCCTCTACTTTTCCATCCAAGCGAAAGTCTGTCTCTGTGATAATATTACCCTTTATCGTTGTCCCCGCAGCCAAGGCGTTGTGTAATCCGCCTGCGGAATTTTCATCTTTTTGTTTTATTCCCATCATAATGTGTTGTTACTTGGTTGACAAATATAAGACTATTTTTTTGCAGGAAGGTTTACTTTCTATACATTTACAGATAAATTAAAAGATTATGACAACAAAGATTGAATTACGAAGGATGACATTCTATGCCTATCATGGCGTGGCACCCCAAGAGACCCGGGTTGGGAATACTTTTATCGTAGATTTGATACTGACAGCTCCGTTGGAGAACGCGGTATGGAGCGATGATTTAAGCGATACGATCAATTACGCCACAGTATATGAAACCGTGAAAGCAGAAATGGCTATCCCCTCGAGACTTCTCGAGCACGCGGCGGGGCGTATCTTGAAGGCTTTGAAAGAGAGATTTCCACAGATCACGGAGGTGGAACTTGTCTTGTCTAAATTAAATCCTCCGTTTGGCGGAGATATTCATAGTGCTTCGATAATTCTTAAAGAAAGCTTTCTTTCTGTTTAGAAACTTTTATTTACCTTCGCGTTTGTAAAGAAGTGATGCGATATACGATATACTAAAAGCACAAATACGATAACATTATGGCATTTACCAACAACGTAATGATTGTTCGTCACGGATTGCTGGCGAAGTTAGTAAAGCTCTGGAAAGAAAACCGTCTTCTAGAAGAAATTGATCGCTTGCCGATCGAGTTGAGTCCCCGAAAATCGAAAGTGAGGGGCCGTTGCTGTGTACATAAGGAACGTGCCGTCTGGAAATACAAAACCTTGCCTTTGCTTGGTTTTGATATGCAGGACGAGGAAGATGAGTTGACACCGCTTTCAGAGTATGCGAAGCGTGCCTTGTTCCGCTCGGAGAATAAGAAGGAAAATATCATGTGTGTAGTGGATGAGGCGTGTTCCTCTTGTGTCTCCGTGAATTATGAGATCACGAATCTTTGCCGGGGGTGCGTGGCTCGTAGTTGTTATATGAACTGCCCGAAGGACGCTATCCGATTCAAGAAAAATGGTCAGGCCGAGATTGATCATGAAACTTGTATCAGCTGTGGTAAATGCCACCAAAGCTGTCCGTACCATGCCATCGTTTATATCCCGATCCCTTGCGAGGAAGTTTGTCCGGTTAAGGCGATCAGCAAGGACGAGTATGGGGTGGAGCATATCGACGAGTCTAAATGTATATATTGCGGTAAATGTGTGAATGCTTGTCCGTTCGGTGCTATCTTCGAGATCTCGCAAGTATTCGATATCTTGCAACGCTTGCGGAATAAGGAACAGATGGTAGCGATTGTCGCTCCGTCTATCTTAGCTCAGTTTAGCGCTCCGAAGGAAAAAGTGTATGGCGCTATCAAGTCCTTGGGATTCGAGGAAGTGGTCGAGGTGGCGCAAGGCGCTATGGAAACCACCCGCCATGAGGCGGAAGAATTGATCGAGAAATTGAAAGAAGGACAACCGTTCATGACCACTAGTTGCTGTCCGTCTTACGTGCAATTGGCCGAGAAACATATCCCGGATTTAAAGAAATACATCTCTTCTACCGGATCTCCGATGTATTATACGGCCCGTATCGTGAAGGAAAAATATCCGGATGCGAAGATCGTGTTTGTTGGCCCGTGCGTGGCGAAACGAAAAGAGGTGAAACTAGATCCGTGCGTGGATTTTACACTTACGTTTGAGGAAGTAGGTTCCGTATTGGAGGGATTGGGTATCAAGATCGAGGAGGCCCAGCCTTTCTCCGTATTATTTAACGCTGTCCGTGAGGCGCATGGCTTCGCCCAAAGTGGTGGTGTGATCAACGCCGTTAAGGTTTATTTGAAGGACGAGAACGTAAATGCCGTGCAGGTAGCCAACCTGACAAAGAAAAATGTGGCATTATTACGCGCTTACGCTAAAACCGGAAAGGCTCCCGCGCAGTTTATAGAAGTGATGGCTTGCGAGGGCGGTTGTGTGACCGGTCCTTGTACGCACGCCGATAAGACTGCCGGACAAAAGCAGCTTATTAAGGAGCTTACTAAATTCTAGACAAAATGATTAAAAAATTGGCTTTATTTGTCTCCTTGACGGGAGTTTTTCTATGTACCGCTTCTTGCGGACATAAAGAATTACCGTCGATGGGAGATTATTCCGTACAGGTATTTAATGATACCCGCGTACGTTTCGCTCCGGATGTATATCCCGCCGCTTTTAACGCTCCGGGACCGGACAGTATCTATCATTTGGTGAATGGCCGTATTATCTTGAAGAAGGTAACATTGCCGAAATATAAGCGAAACGTTTCCGTCAAACTCCGGGTTACGGTAGCTTCGAATGGAGATCGCTGGGATAAATCCGGGTCTTGTTTTGTATTGCCAAATGCCTCGGGCATTAATTTGTTGAATATCGCTAAAGGCGAGAAGGAGTTTCCTGCGGTGGATAGCGTGAAACTGGAGAAGATGATCGGTATCATCCCCGGGACGGATTATCAACCTACCGTGGAATTGATGCGTTTCATGACTCCGTTCGGAGTAGGGCATTACAGTAGTCCCGAGGATAGCTTGACGAAACATCGTAAGCCCGTGTATATCGATCATTGGGAAGATAGCGTAAGCTGGGAGCAAGACATAACCGATTTGTATCCTCTTTTGGAAGGTGGTGCTTATGTTGGAATCTTTATCGATACATGGACACCGGAAGGATACGTCGCAAGCATGACGATTGATGTGGATGAGTCCGATCTGACTTGCGACGCTTTGCCGAAGAAACATGTAGAGCCGTTGATGAATACGGTTTATTATATCGGGCAGGAATATCCGGATATATTCGCCCGGAAGGACGTGTCATTGGATTTTGATATTCCTCAAGGCGCACGTGATGTCCGTCTGAAATATATCGTTACGGGACATGGCGGTCATTCCGGCGGGGATGAGTTCGTGGAGAAACAGAATATTGTTTCCGTTGATGGAGTTCCAGTCTTGGATTTTGTTCCTTGGCGTACGGACTGCGCTTCTTTCCGTCGTTTTAATCCGGCTACCGGGGTTTGGTTGAGAAAGCGTCTGGCTTCCTATATCACCGAGAAGGGATATTCGGAGAAAGAAGTAGAGGAACCCTTGGCGTCTTCGGATCTTTCCCGCTCTAATTGGTGTCCCGGATCGGATGTGATACCGGAAGAGGTAGCGTTGAAAGATATCCAACCCGGCCATCATACGCTGACGGTGAGTATTCCGGAAGCGGCAGAAGTGGATGGGAATAAGCTGAATCATTGGTTGGTCTCAGCCTATTTGGTCTGGGATGAGTAAATAATGTGACAATATGTTGATGTACCAATGTGCCAATCATGCTCTCTTCAACTAATTGGCATATTGGCACATTAGCCAATTAAAAAATTATTGATATGGAAGACTTGTTACCTTTCGCCCTATTATGTTTCACTTCGTTTTTTACGTTGACCAATCCACTCGGTACGATGCCGGTTTTCTTGACCATGACCAATGGCATGAATGAGCATGAGCGGAAAGCGATTGTCCGAAGGGCCACGATCGTGTCGTTCATCACCTTGATGGTTTTTACTTTCTCCGGTCAGTTCCTGTTTAAGTTCTTTGGTATCTCCTCAAACGGCTTTCGCATAGCTGGCGGCTTTATTATCTTCAAGATCGGGTTTGATATGCTTCAGGCACGCTATTCCAACGCAAAGTTGAAAGAGGAAGAGGTGAAAACCTATGCGGATGATATATCCATTACTCCTCTGGCGATTCCGATGTTGTGCGGTCCGGGAGCGATCGCCAACGCTATCATGCTTATGGATGACGCTTCGACATTCACCTTAAAGGGTACGTTGATCGGAATAATCGCATTGGTCTATTTTATCACATTCTTGATCTTGCAAGCTTCTACCCGGCTGGTACGTATATTGGGAGAGACTGGAAATAACGTGATGATGCGTTTGATGGGATTGATACTGATGGTGATCGCCGTGGAATGTTTCGTAAGCGGATTGAAGCCCATCTTGATCGATATCTTGCGTGAGGCGATGGGCTAACAAATTACCAGACCAGCTTCTTTCTGCGATGGGCGCTAAATATTGGAATAACCTTTTTTTATCCTCATCGCAATCGGAGATATTTGCTTTCCAGATAAGTCGCTCTGCTTGGAACGGGAGATACGATATGATATCATGGGTGTGTGTTGTCCCGTTTGAGATCGTGATCTTCTTGGATTTAGCATACAGGTTCATATCCTTCATTTTTTGCTGTCCTTCAGGTGTCGTATCATGAACTTCTTGTGTGAAATGAAGTCTGTTTATTTTTAACATGGCTAGGTGATCGATCAATTCTTTGAGATTATCCTTCGAGATGAGGGTGAAAGGTGTGTGTATTGCCACGGTCCGATTGCTGTATCGGGGGCCATCTAGTATGGTCATTCCCGGTACGTTCCATTGAATATTCTCTACCTGAGTTTGGCTGTTTATTGCTGGAGGAAGCAGAAAACGTAAGGTTTGCATTGCGTAAAAGAAACCTTTTTGTCCGGATGCTTTTATTAGAATACAAGAGGGGGCTATATTCAGTTTATAATGTTCGGCCGCTAGTTCTCTGTCTGTGCGGAATATGATATTGGCTCGTTTGTCTTGTATTTTTATTTCCGGGGTGAATCCGGCGGAAAGCGTGAATAGATCGGTCAACTCCCGAGCGATCATAGCCTGTTTTTCATTTTCTACACTGATGAGAGTTGCCTTATTGAAGGTGAAATCACCTTTGTCTGATACACTTTGCAAGGGGAAAGGAATGATCTCCGGTTTTTCGTCCGGAAGGAAACATTTTACAAGTATCATAACCAAAATAATAAAATATATACCCGTTGTACGTAACATAAGAATAATTTTTAATGATATGCTTTTTTGTTTAATTTTTCACTTGCTGCAAATCTATGCTTTAAGGATATTTTCTAGAGTCCAAAATCGTCCGTGAAAATTCAAAAAACGTTTTTTTATACTCTGCAAGCCTTATATTTCGGACGATTTAGTATTTTTGCCGAACAATGGGTGATATACAACTATGCGAGTATTTTGGAAGTTTTTACAATTATATCTATTGCTGTTTTTAGTGTGTTTAACAGAGTCTCTTTATGCAGCTCCTAGGTATTATTTTAAACAAATCTCTTTGGAAAACGGATTATCGCAGTCTTCCGTGAAATGTGTACTGGTAGATGAAAGAGGTGTTATGTGGATTGGTACCCGGTTTGGGTTGAATCGTTTCGATAGGGAAAAAATAACCGTTTATCAGGAGGAGAGAGAGAATCCGAATTCTCTTCCTTATAATGATATTGTTTTTTTAGAGGAAGATGCGGAGGGGAATGTTTGGGTAGGAACTAGTCGCGGATTGGCATATTTCGATCGTGGTACTCGAAAATTTGTACGTCAGGAAATAGACGGTCAACCTTTGGTCGCTGCTTGTAGCCTCCTCATGCCGGAAGGAATCTATTTTTTAGGGAAGCAAGGTGTTTTTTGTTATTCCTATGCGGAAAAGAAAATGATCCGGTGTAAGTTCAAGGAAAGTCCGTTTGAATTTTCGCCTAATTATGTTTATTTGTATGACGAAAAAGAGAGGAAGGTCATACTGTCTTTTCTGGAAAAAGGGCTTTGGTGGTATTCGCTAGACACCGGAGATATGGAACGTGTGTCGTTTATCCCCAAAGGGAATATCCCCTCCATGTATATAGATTCATTCAAGAGAATATGGGTGGCTATCTATAATAAAGGTGTTTTTTGTTATGATCGAGAGGGGAGATTGCAGGAGCATTTGGAAACCCCGGAGAGATTGACTCATAATATCGTGCAAGATATGTGCGAGAAAGATGGCGAACTTTGGCTGGCGACGGACGGAGGTGGTATCAATATATATAATTACAAAAATAAGACCGTAAGAGCGATTATGCATCTTCCGGGCGATCGCCATTCGTTGCCGGTAAATTCTTTCGCCTGTCTGTATATCGATGATGAGGATAATGTTTGGGCGGGCAGTATCAGGGGAGGATTGATCGGCATCAAACCTGTTTTTATGACGACTTATCGGGATGCTCCTCCCGGGGCTTCTTACGGTTTGAGTTTTCAGTCGGTCACTTCCATGTATGAAGATCGTGATGGGAAAATCTGGGTAGGAACGGATGGGGGAGGTCTTGACTTGTTTGATCCGCAAAAAGAGACTTTCCGGAAATATCCTCAGACTGCGGGGATGAAGGTGGTGTCTATCATGCCGTATAGCGATTCGGAATTGTTGTTATCTTTGTTTGGTGTAGGGCTTTATCATTTTAATAAAAATACAGGAGAATGCCGGGAGTTTTTGTTAAATTGGGGGCATGTGCGAAAGGATTTATTCTTACGAGGTAATTCGATTCGTTTATTTCCTTTAGACGAGGACTGTTTTTGTCTTTTATCCGATAATCATTTGTCTGTGTATAATCGGCGGAAACAACAATTTGAGTCTTTACCGGAAGATCTGTTACCGCAAAGTTTGCTTGCACCCCGTTTCATACAAGGCGATTCTTGTTACATAAGTTCTTCTGCGGCTTTGTATGTGTTGGATATCCCGCATAAGCAACTACGTCCGTTATTTGTGAGGAATGAGGATATCGGTACGATACTTGCGGTAAAACAAGATAAAGATAACCGTTTTTGGTTGGGGACATCTTCCGGTCTATATGTTTATGACCGTCTCTCGGAAAGATTGGACACGGTTGATCAGGATCGTTTTATTGGGGTAACGTCTCTTGCGTTTGATCGTTCTGATCGCCTTTGGATAAGTACTCATGAAGGGTTGTATGCGTATGTACCGGATGAGAAGCGTGTAATCGTTTTTGGGGAATCTGACGGTGTCTTTACACGTGAGTTTCTTCCGGAACCTGCTTTTGAGGCTTCTTCCGGTAATATTTATATTTCTGGGGTGGAAGGGCTGGTTAGGATACGGCCCGACTATGACATTCATGAGGAAGAGGATTTTTCTGTAAGCATGATTAATTTGGCTTTAGATGGGGCTCCGATTCATCCCGATGGTATATCCGGGGAACAGGCTATTTCCATTCCGTGGGATTATGTTTCTTTTGGGTTAAGTGTTATCGTGAAAGAGAAGGATTTGATGCGGAAGAAATTATTCCGTTTTTACATCAAGGGAGACCGTGAGGAGTTGTTGGAGACTTCAAGCCATGCATTTACATTTCCGGCGCTTTCTCCGGGCAACTATGAATTATGGGTTTCCTATAGCAAGAAGAATGGAGACTGGAGTGTTCCTTTGAGATTATTGGCAGTAGATGTGGAGCCTCCTTTGTGGAGACGCGCTTGGTTCCTGATTGCGATGGGGGTGATTGTGTTTGCGGCAATTGGAGGGATGATCTGGTCTGTTATGCGACGCAAAGAACGGAAACTTGCTTGGGCCATGAAAGAACATGAACGAAAGTTTTATGAGGAAAAAGTCCGTTTCATGGTGAACATCAGCCATGAATTACGTACGCCGCTTACTTTGATCTATGCTCCGCTCAAACGTTTGCTGAAATCCGGAAAGGTGACGGATAAAGATGTATCCCGGCAATTGGATGGTTTGTTGTTGCAAACTTGCCGGATGCGGGAGATCGTCGATATGGTGCTCGATGCCCAGAAGTCTGATACGAACGGCGATGTTATGGATATTCGTTTTTACGATCTTAACGATTGGATACGATCGGTAACGGATGATTTTATCATGGAATTCGAAGCCCGTAGGATTTCTGTGCGGTTCCAGTTGGATGCTTCAGTAGAGAAAGTACCCTTTGATACTTCCAAATGCCGTGTCGTTTTATCTAATTTATTGATAAATGCGATGAAATTCAGCGATCCGGATACCTCATTAGTCATTGGTACGGAGCGTATGGATAAGAATGTGCGGGTTTTCCTTGCGGACCAGGGGATCGGATTGAGACATGTGGATATAAACCGCCTTTTTACCTGTTTTTACCAAGGTGAACACAACCGTAAAGGGAGTGGGATCGGGTTGGCTTATGCCCGGAAACTTATAGAGTTGCATGGCGGAAGTATAGGTGCTTACAATAATGAGGATGGAGGTGCCACTTTCTATTTCGACCTTCCTTTCACGCAAGCGTTTGTTTCCGCGGAACCGGATAGGGTTATCGATTTAAGTGTGAAGGGCGCTGACATGCCGGAAACAGATGTGTGCGGAGTACAGGTAGATACGGAGCTTGCTAAATATACATTGTTGGTGGTTGAAGATGAGATAGAGCTGCGTAACTACTTACTCGGTGTCTTGCAGGCAGAGTTTAAAGAGGTTTTTGTAGCCGGAGACGGGGAAGAGGCTTGGGAAATCTTGGGGCAATGTCAGCCGGATATTGTAATCAGTGATGTCATGATGCCTCGGACTGATGGTTTTGAGCTGTGTTACCGAATCAAGAACGACGTAGCGGTTAGCCATATTCCTGTGGTTCTGTTGACCGCTAGGGCGGATCAAGCAAGTTCGGTAGAGGGGTATAAATCAGGGGCGGATATCTATTTGGCGAAGCCGTTTGATGTAGATTCCTTGTTGGTAATTCTGCGGAATATATTGAAGCGGCGAGACCTACTTCGTGTCCGTTATCGTGAGTCCGGTTGTTTATTCTCTCCTAAAGAGGATGCGACAAGCAATGCGGACGAACAATTCATGTGTAAATTGAATGCGTTGCTTCGGGAGAATTTGAGCAATCCGGATTTGAATGTGCCTTTTATCGCCTCTGCGATGGCGATGAGTAGAACGACGCTTTATAGCAAGTTTACTCATTTGTCGGATGTCTCGGTTGGTGATTATGTGATTCGGTTTCGTATGGTCGAGGCTTCTCGGTTGCTTTCATCTCATAAGGATATGAGTATTCAGGAAGTAGCGGACCGTGTCGGTTTTTCCAGCGCTCGTTATTTTAGTACGGCTTTTAAACAAAGCTATGGGGTCACTCCAACCGAATATCGTCGAAATAATTAAGTGTTAGTTGCAGACTATTCTTTTCATAAATTCAATCTTTTTAGCAAAATCTGATAGATATCTCCTATAAACAACTTTTTGGGTGAGTCATATGTTTTAAATAGCTCCTGAATGAGGACATTATGATAGATTTTCTATGATAATTATTATTGTCTACCTATTGACATTTCGGGTTGGCTAGTGTAAAATTGGCTTAAAAAAGTATGGCTACAATAAAAGTAAAGTTTCGTCCATCGACGGTGAGAGGCAAAGCGGGTGTTGTCTGTTACCAACTTTGTCACAGACAGGAGAATAGGCAAATAACTACCGATATGCGGATATTTCCTCATTGGTGGAATGGGGAGAAACGAGAGTTGGTTGTTACGCCTGACAATGAAAAAACTATTTTTTCTTATCAGAAACGAATAAATGCGGACTTAGCTGCGATCCAGAAAATCATTCGGGAATTAGATGCTGTAGGGAATGAATACACCTTGTCCGATGTGATCGGGAGATTTCGATCTCCAAAAACTGAAACCGGAATGTTGGACTATTTGAGAAAAGAGATTGGACTCCTTCATGATAGCGGTCAATTCAGTACTTCCCGTAATTATTTACGAACATTGAACAGCTTTTCCTCTTTTTTAGAGAATTGTGATATACCTCTCACCGCATTAGACTCCGATACGGCTTGCAAATATGAGAAATGGCTATGGGGAAGGAGAGTGAGTAAGAATAGTAGCTCATTTTATATGAGAATCTTGCGTGCCGCTTATAATAAAGCTGTACAAGAGCAACTTGTGGAGCAAGCTTTTCCTTTTCATGAGGTATATACCGGGATCGCCAAGACATCGAAACGTGCCGTTAGTGAAAAGACCATTTTGAAATTGCAGAGACTTGACCTGTCTTATTCATCGGCTTTGGCTCTCTCCCGGGATTTGTTTGTATTCAGCTATAGTACTCGAGGGATGGCGTTTGTGGATATGGCTTATTTGAAAAAAGAAAATATAGGTAAAGGGGTAATTACTTACTGTCGCCATAAGACCGGTCAAAACCTGACGTTGCGTATTGAACCTTGTATAGAGGCGATCTTGAGACGATATATATCGGACTCTTCGAAAACTCCCTATGTATTTCCAATCATTACCGATGAAAATCCGGATCGGGCTTACTTGCAATACCAAACGGGATTGAATTACCATAATCAGAAATTAAAGCGATTGGGGAAGTTAATCGGTGAGACATTGCCTCTATCTTCATACACTCCCCGCCATAGTTGGGCTACCGCTGCACGCAATCATAATATCCCTGTTGCGGTTATCAGCGCAGGAATGGGACATACCTCCGAGAAAACAACTCTTATTTATTTGGACTCTTTGGATAACTCGTTGATAGACAATGCGAATAATGGAATTTTAAAAGACCTAAATTCTATTGTCTCTTGGTAAGAAATCTTAGAAATACGTCGCAAATGTAATTATAATCTGCAAAACAAAAAAATAAAGGGGGGATTTTTGGATATAAATTGTATCCTCTGTTGATGTAACTCGTTAACAAATAGCATATATAAATACGTTAATTGTTTTCTTCTCTATTATTCTTTGTCTGGTCTGGAAAATGAGAGTGTATACTTTTTTCGACAACAACCTTATCTTTTTTCGAGTATCAAATTGAGTAAACCGAGTAAAAAAGTAGTTTATATATATATTATATATTTGATAATAAGATAAATAACTATTTGTGCTGTTTCTTACCAAGAAACGGTAGAAATATAGGGTTAGGGTTTCCCATTCACTGTAGTCAGGAATGGTCCTCATTTCGGAATTTTATATAAAAATAGCCGGATTAACCTTGATTGCTGTATATCCTTTAATCAAAAAATAAGGAAATACAGGAATGGAAGGTATATCCTCTTTGTACATGAATAAAAACGGTATAATTCATTGAAAACAATAACACTTGACGGCAACCATTGGTTTGCGCTAAAAGTATTTTATAACAAAGTTTTTGAGATCGAGGAATCCCTCAAGAAGGATGATATCGATTGCTATTTCCCTTGTGAGGATGCGGTGGTCATGCGGAATGGAGTAAGAAAGATCATACGTAAACCAATTATCAGTTCAATCCTGTTCTTTCATTCTACGACGTTGCGTGCGATGGAGATACAGCGACAATTCACGGACAAGGTGATACTGTATACAAGAGATAAGGAATTGAAAAAGGTGCCACTTATCATTCCGGATCGGGAGATGAATATTTTCATGTTGGTCACGTCATCCGGCGAGAAAGGAATGGAATATTTGGGGGCTGACAGTACCAAGTTTTGTCGGGGAGAACGTGTGAGAGTGATTGACGGGAAATTCAAGGGGGCGGAAGGATATATCTGCCGGATCAAGAAAAACAGCCGTTTGGTTGTCGCCATTCAAGGGGTCTGTGCCGTGGCTACCTCCTATATCCCACAATGCTTTATTCAAAAAATATGAGAACGATACTAGAAACCGGTCTTTTTTTATCGGGTGGCTTTTTGATATCCATTTTGCAGGGATTGATACTCATCCCCAATATCTTGTTGATCTCCTATAAGAAACGATTATTCGACCAGCCCGACGAGCGTAAGGTGCATTCCATACCTGTTCCCCGCTTGGGAGGTCTCTCTTTCTTCCCGGCGATACTCGTATCGTTAGGGCTGATGATCGGCTTGTATCATTGTGCGGGAATTCCGATGGCCCGTTTGCTTACTGACCGGAACTTGCTGGACCTGTTATTCTTGATAGTTGGCAGCATGCTGCTTTACTTGGTAGGGGTGGCAGATGATCTGGTGGGTGTCGGTTATCGTTACAAATTTATTGTTCAGGTTTTTACGGCGATCCTATTGGTATTGCCGGGGGCATGGATTAACTCGTTAGGCGGTTTGTTCGGAATTTACATGCTCCCTTCGTGGGTGGGTATTCCTTTGACGGTTTTGATAGTCGTTTATATTACTAACGCTATTAACTTGATTGATGGTATAGACGGCTTGGCTTCTGGCTTGAGTTGTATCGCGCTTACCGTATTGGCGGCTATCTGTATATCTAACGGGTCTTATTTTTATGCATTGTTGGCGTTAGCTACGTTAGGTATATTGATACCTTTCTGGTTCTATAACGTTTTTGGCAACGCTCAGCGTGGGCACAAACTTTTCATGGGGGATACAGGAAGCCTGACGATCGGTTATATCCTCAGCTTCTTGGTAATACAACTAAGTGTCGTACATTCAGATGGGGAGGTCCGGACAAACCCTTATATGGTTATAGCATTCTCGACGCTCTTGGTTCCTCTTCTTGATGTCTTCCGTGTGGTATTGCATCGATTACGTAAAGGCAGGAATCCCTTCTTACCGGATAAGAATCACATCCATCATAAGTTGTTGCGGACTGGTATGCGTGTCCGTACGGTATTGGTGACGGTCCTGTTAGTCTCCTTCTTTTTCATAGGGATGAATATCCTGCTGTCCCCGGTTTTAAATCTTACTTGGTTATTGGTACTAAATATGTTGTTGTGGGCATTGATACATCTTATCATCAACCGGTGTATCATCCTTTACAAGGAAAAAAGTAGCATCAATGAAATCAATTAATTTTATATCAATAAGAGTTCTCATTATTCGTAACCGTTATGGCTACAAATATGGCTACCATTACGGCTACGCCGGATATGCGAAAGAGGAATAAATAGGATGTGGTTTTTCAAAAAGCAGACCAGTCTTGTGGGAAGCGGTATTTTGGAGGGATTTACTGATTACCATTCACATATATTACCCGGGGTGGATGATGGTATACAGACGTTGGGTGAATCTTTGGATACGTTGGATTGTTTGGAGAAACTAGGAGTTAAATCTATTTGGCTTACTCCCCATGTCATGGAAGACATTCCCAACACGAGCGAGAAATTGAGAGAACGTTTTCAGCTTCTTCTTCAATATTATTCCGGAGGTATAGCTCTCCATTTAGCTGCGGAATACATGTTGGATAACTTATTTGAGGAGCGACTGGCCTCGGAAGACTTGTTGCCGATTGGCAAGGCTCAAAAACATTTGCTAGTGGAAACTTCCTATTTTAATCCTCCGATGGGATTAAATAATATTCTGCTTCGGATCAAGGCAAAAGGCTATATACCTGTACTGGCGCATCCCGAACGATATACCTATATGAATGAGAAAGATTATTGGCGATTGAAAGGTATGAACGTGAGGTTCCAATTGAATCTCCTTTCCTTGATCGGTGCATATGGTCCGGGGGTTCGAGGTAAGGCGGAGTGGCTACTGAAAAACGGCTATTATCAACTCTGTGGAACTGATATTCATAGCCTTACGCTTTGGAAAGAAAGTGTTATGAAGAAAAGAATATCGGGAAATGTCTCTCGAATGTTGCAAGGCATCATAGCGACACATTTCCCGGGATAGTTAATGGAACAAGTAACGATATTCATCGCACGAGAAGCAGGGACAAGCTTTCTTTACGCCGGGCAAGTCACGATGCCCCACGATAAGCGCATGAGGAAAGAGCGTGTGGAGTTTCCACAGGAGTTCCCTCAATCGCTCCTTCTGTTCCGGGGTACGGGTATCGGCGGTTTTGCCGCTTTCATCCAATCCGCCTTCATAACAAATACCTATGCTGCAACGATTGAGTCCACGGACATGGGCACCTACTTCCAGCAGTCGGCGATGCTGTGTCACGATTCCACTCCTGCGGATATAGAAATGATAGCCGATGGTACGGAATCCCCGTACCTTATGGTCACGGAGAAGCTGTTCCACCGTATAGTCACGGTCACTTTGGGTAGCGGAGCAATGTATGACGATGAAGCGGACAGAGTCCGCCCCATTCATCATCAATCCGCTTTCCACTTGCGTCAGCAGGGTACGCTCGTTGAGCGTCTCTTCTCCGCCGACAATCATGGGAAATGTTTCTTGCGTCATTGTCACTAGAATTTAGAAGTGAGAAACACAGGAAGATACACCTAATGCCGTTAAGGCTGCGATAATAGCCTGTACGATAGCTTGGACTATTTTCTTCCAATCGATTTTACTTGAATTGCTCATGTCTGTTCAAATTTGAGGGTAAATAATGTATAGTTCTTGGAGATCAGATCTCGTCGGGACTTTCGGAGTCCCCTTCCTCGGGAGTTACGATAGGTACCCCACCCTTAAAGTCGATTCTCACCAAATTGGTTTTCTCGGGCAGGAGCGCATAACGGAACGTCCCGTTAAGGATCGTATACTCGGCGTTAAACGCCGGTCGGATACTTTTCACCAGCTTGGCTGTCACCTCCTTGGGTGTGCTTACGCTTTTCTCGGTGAGCAACTCGTTGTAGAAGATGCCCAATCCGTCCAGCTTGATCTTGTAACCAAGCGCCATGTGGGTTTGGCAGAAATAAGCGAGACGTTCGATGACCCCGATCACGTCGGCCGGTGTCAAGGCCGACTCTTGTGCGATCTGGGTAGCCACCTGCTTGGTAGTGATCGTACCATAATAATAAGCTTGAGCGCTGTAAACAGTTTCTCCCTTACGAGGGCCAATGTTCAAATCGATTTTTCAAATAAAAACTACGGGAAAAGTTTAATTAACTGTTTGTCAAGACGTAAAGAGTAGAAAGTTTGGTAACAGGTAACGAATTAGTAACGGTACGGGGTTCTTTGCGTTTCTCCGCTCTGCTCTGATAACTTGGTACAAATGTACGAATTTGGACTGAAAACAGGAAATAATTAAGGGGATTTTTTGGTTTTGGGACAAAAGAATTATGAATGAGGGGGGATGGCTGGAAGCGGTGCAAA
>OLIL01000231.1_pt1 | contig 42607 bp, 30 predicted proteins | sample 1609701 | NCBI WGS metagenome assembly OLIL01 (sample SAMEA4350146, study PRJEB24818) | metagenome | biome: human; feature: gut; material: faeces | place: Denmark | collected 2013-09
GGAGTCCTGCGGGAAGAAACAAGGACAATACGGACTTGTAATCTATGGGCTGAGTTCTATTCATGACGCAAAGGTAAGCAATAATATTGGATTGTTAAAAACACAACAATATTATTTGATCCAATTTTTGTGGCATTTTGAGTCAATCTGTGAACCGATCTCAAGGGAAATCCGCACCAATCGTAGAGCCAGCGACGTTTTTTCCATGAAATTAAGATGTTGTTTGGAGAAAAAGCATTATTTTTGCAGATGAGTTTGATCTTGGGCCACCACGAGGCGCATCGTCGTCGGCGCGAGGGCCCTGGCAGATCGTCCACTCAGTATATGAGACGTAATGAATATTAATCAATCAAATTAAAGAAACGATGCGAAAGATGATCCTTTCACTTGCCCTTTTGTTGCCCATGTTGGCCATGGGGGCAGACGATGCGGAGATCCTCAACGCCTTGCGCCTTCACAAGGCTTCGGGCGAGGAGGTGACAATCCTGCTCAAAGAGCGTCCCGTCGTCACCTTTGTCAGCAACGACCTGGTCGTCACTACCCAAAGCAACGAAGTCAGCTATCCCTCGGCCGACATCATGAAGTTCACCTACGAGGCGGTGGAGTATTCGGGCGTCAACGGCCTGGCTCAGACGGGCTCTCTCATCTCCTTCCTGGGCGATGAGCTCCAGGTGGCGCACCTGGCTGCGGCTACCGAGGTGGCGGTCTATACCCTGGACGGAAAGTGTGTGGCCACGGCTACGACCGATGCCAAGGGTGCTGCCTCGATCTCGCTCTCGGGTCAGCCAGCAGCGGTCTATGTAGTGAAAACCTCGTCAGTAACCTTCAAAATCCGTAAGCAATGAAAAGACTCTCGCTCTCATTCTTGATCCTCTTCGCCATGGTCTGTGGGGCAATGGCGCAAAACGAGGCCATGTATGTGTATCGCAATAGCAACTTGGGCAAACTGACGTTCCTGAAGTCGGAGATCGACAGTGTGGTCTGCTCGCAGGTGGACCTGCAGGGGCAGCGCCACGAGGAGTATGTCGTCCAGGAGATTTGGACCCGCGACAGCGTCTATCGCACGCTGCTCTCGACCATCGACAGCGTGAGTTTCGCTACTGTCGTCAACACCTGTCCCGACGCCCACCATCCCCACGCCGTGGATCTCGGACTGCCGAGTGGCACGAAGTGGGCTTGCTGCAATGTCGGCGCACCCTTCCCCGAGGCTTTCGGAGGTTTCTATGCCTGGGGTGAGACCTGGCAGAAGGACTCCTACAGCCGCTACACCTATGCTTACACTGAGGACTGGATCGACGAGGTGAAAATCGGCGAGGACATCGCGGGCACTTCCTATGATGTGGCCCACGTCCTCATGGGCGACGCATGGCGGATGCCGACGGTGGAAGACCAGAAGGAACTGATGGACAACTGCAGTCTGCAGGAGACGCAGCGCAGCGGCATGAACGGTGTGCTCGTCACGGGCCCCAACGGCAATCAGATCTTCTTCCCGCTCCCGGGCTACCGCAACTACGACGAGGTGGAGACCCAGGGCTACTACGGCTTCTATTGGTCGAGCATGCTCAACACCGACTACGGCTACAGAAGCTATTATCTCTACTTGGGTCGCGACTTCTGGTATTCTAGCGACAACTACTGCTCCAGCGGCTACTCCGTGCGCGGCGTGAGCAAGTAGGCGGACTTTATCAATAGCCAACAACAAAAAGAGCCCGGTGACACCATGTAGTGCCACCGGGCTTTCTATTAACAGACTTATTGTCAACTTATGAAGTTGTCTTGCTTGAAGTGGAAGCGGAAGGCGGCCTTCCGGCCACCCCCGTCTTGCTAGTCTTATCCGTTTTTCTCTTATTCGTTGCGAAAGATCAGCGAACCGTTGCTCTGGTCGATAGTGATGGCCTTGTCGCGGATCACCGTGCCAGCCAGCAGCGCCTTGGAGAGGTCGTTGAGGACGTAGTGCTGGATGGCCCGCTTCACGGGGCGTGCGCCAAACTCCGGGTCGTAGCCCTTGTCGCAGAGGTAACTGACGGCCTCCGGCGTCCATTCCAGGTCGAAACCTTGCGGCTTCAGCATTGCCTTGACGCGGTCGAGCTGGAGGGTGACAACACCCGCGATCTCTTCCTTCGTGAGCGGCTGGAACATGATCGTCTCGTCGATACGGTTGAGAAACTCCGGACGGATGGTCTTCTTGAGCATCTCCATCACCTTCGTCTTCGTCTCCTCGACCACCGTGGCGCGGTTGGCGGCACTGATGTGCTCAAACTGCTGCTGGATGTACTGCGATCCGAGGTTGGAGGTCATGATGATGATGGTGTTCTTGAAGTTGACCGTGCGGCCCTTGTTGTCCGTCAGTCGTCCGTCGTCGAGCACCTGGAGCAGGATGTTGAAGACGTCGGGGTGGGCCTTCTCTATCTCATCGAAGAGAACCACGGAGTAGGGCTTGCGCCTGACGGCCTCGGTCAACTGGCCACCCTCGTCGTAACCGACGTACCCCGGAGGCGCGCCGATGAGGCGGGAGACACTAAACTTCTCTTGGTATTCGCTCATATCAATACGCGTCATCATCGTCTCGTCGTCGAAGAGGTATTCGGCCAGCGCCTTCGCCAGCTCGGTCTTACCCGTACCCGTCGTGCCGAGGAAGATGAAGGAGGCTATCGGCTTCTTCGGATCTTGCAGTCCGGCGCGGCTGCGGCGCACGGCGTCGGCCACGGCCGTGATGGCCTCGTTCTGGCCTATCACCCGCTTGTGGAGCTCTTCCTCCAGGTGGAGGAGCTTGTCACGCTCGCTCTGCATCATCCGCGTCACGGGGATTCCCGTCCAGCGGCTCACCACCTCGGCGATGTCGTCGGCAGTCACCTCCTCGCGGATGAGTTTCTCGCCACCCTGCGTCTGGTCGAGCTGCTTCTGTATGGCCTTGATGTCGGCGTCTATCTGCTGCAGTTTGCCATAGCGTATCTCCGCCACGAGCTGGTAGTTGCCCTCGCGCTCGGCGCGCTCGGCGTCAAACTTCAGTTGCTCTATCTGCTGCTTGTCCTGCTGAATCTTGTTGACCAGGGCCTTCTGGGCCTCCCATTTGGCTCGGAATCCCTTCACCTTGTCCTGCAGTTCGGCTATCTCGCGCTCGATGTTGTTGAGCTTTTGCAGGTCGGGGTCCTTCTCGGTCGCTCCTGGCTGCACCTCGCGCTTCACCGACTCACGCTCGATCTCCTTCTGCTTCAACTGTCTCTCCAGTTCGTCCAGTTCCTCCGGCACGGAGTCGCGTTCCATACGGAGTTTGGCAGCAGCCTCATCCATGAGGTCGATGGCCTTGTCGGGGAGAAAACGGTCTGTGATGTAGCGTTCAGAGAGTTGCACGGCGGCGATGCAGGCGTCGTCCTGGATACGCACCTTGTGGTGGTTCTCGTAGCGCTCCTTCAGTCCACGTAGGATGGAGATGGCGTCGGTCTCGTCCGGTTCCTCGACCATGACGGTCTGGAAGCGGCGCTCCAGGGCCTTGTCCTTCTCAAAGTACTTCTGATACTCGTTGAGCGTCGTCGCACCGATGGCACGCAGTTCGCCACGTGCCAGGGCCGGCTTGAGGATGTTGGCGGCGTCCATGGCGCCCTCGCCACCACCGGCTCCCACGAGCGTGTGGATCTCGTCGATGAAGAGGATGATGTTGCCTTCGGCCTTCGTCACCTCCTTGATCACCGACTTCAGGCGCTCCTCAAACTCGCCCTTGTATTTGGCACCCGCCACGAGTGCGCCCATATCGAGGGAGTAGAGTTGCTTGTCCTTCAGGTTCTCGGGCACGTCGCCACGCACGATACGCTCGGCTAGTCCTTCGACGATAGCCGTCTTGCCCGTACCCGGCTCACCGATGAGGATCGGGTTGTTCTTCGTACGGCGGGAGAGGATCTGCAAGACGCGGCGTATCTCCTCGTCACGGCCGATCACTGGGTCGAGTTTTCCTGCCCGCGCCCGCTCCACGAGGTTGGTGGCATACTTGGAGAGGGCCTGGAAGTTTTCGTCTCCGCTTTGGCTCTCCACCTTCTGTCCTTGGCGCAGCGACTGGATGGCCTGGAGCATTTCCTTCTCCGTGCAGCCAGCGTCCTTCAGGATACGTGAGGCAGTGCTGCCCACTTGTAGCAGGGCCAGCAGCAGCGGTTCGATGCTCACGTAGTCGTCGCCGAGTTTCTGGGAAATATCGAGGGTCTTCTCCAGCACCTTGTTGCTGTCGGGAGAGAAATAGGGTTCTCCGCCCGAGACCTTCGGCAGATGCTTGATCTCGTTTTGCAGACTCAGCTCGACGGTCTGGGCGTTCACTCCCAACTTTTGGAGCACGTAGTCCGTCACGTCTTTGCCCTTGTCCATCACGCCGGCAAGGATGTGAACCGGCTCGATGGTCTGCTGTCCATTGCGCTTCGCCGTGTCCAGCGCGCTTTGGATAGCCTCTTGGGCTTTGATGGTGAATTTGTCAAATGTCATATTGGTTTCTCCTTTCTGTGCTTCCTCTCCTTCGGTTGTGGCGCCTCGGGAGATTCTTCACGTTTTTTATTATTGTTTTCTGCCGAATGATAGGCAAAACCTATACCCGATTTGTAAATATGACAATACGGCACAAATTGATGACAATTTGTCACCAGGGAAGACTATAATCAACGACAAACAATACTACGTTTGCCACGATTTACAACCACACCACTATTGCAGGAATGGTAGTGTGTGCTTTGGCTCCCGGCTCTGGGGGAGATACGCAACTGCCATATCAACGTCGGAACGTGGAACTGTATCGAACAATACGTATAACCCTGTCGCCTCATTCGGCTGAACCTGATGATGGTTCGGCCTTGCGCTTGGGCCTTCTCGCTCGTCAGAAGCGGAAACCGTAGGTGAAGCGCACGCGCCATTTGCTTCTGCGCACCTGCAGTTGATCTCGGTCGCCCACCACGGAATAGTTGTAGATCAAGGAGGCAACGGCAAACTGGTTGCGCCAGGAATAGACCGCTGCACCACGTCCTGTCGTGATGAGGCTGGGGAAGCGGTAGTGGAGGTTGATGCGCTCTCCGTTCTCCTTGAGTCGGGAGTGGATATAGAAGTCGAAGGTGGGCAGGAGGGAGAGGTGGAAGAGCCACCGCTTGCCCGCCACGAGGTTGTAGCCGTAGCCTGCGCCAATGCCAATCTCCATCAGTTTGAGGTTGATGGGCTGCTGGTTGGCGGTCTCGTTGGCGTCGATGTCCGTGATCTGTCCGTCGAAACTGGCGCCCACCATGAAGCTGCCCGCACTCCTGCGCTGGAGGTAGCTCTGACTGAAGGCCGCCGGAAAGGAGAAGCGCTTGCTGTTGAACGCATAGTAGAGGTTGACGTTGAGGGCCTGCTGCCTGATGGCCCCTTTCTCGATCGGTGTGACCTCGTCGTTCATCGAGGCCTTGCCGTGATAGGTCTTCGACGATAGAAACACGATGTCGAAGCCGAAGCGGTTGCTGTAGGAGTTGACGTTCAACTCATAGTCCTGGCTCTTTCCCGCCAGTTTCATGGGGTTGAGCGCCACGGCTGCTCCCAGTCCGCGATATGCCACCGCCATACTCAGCGTGCCGCGGAAGTCCGACTCCACCTCGGTGTGGTATTGGTCCTCGCCATTGCGTCCCGTGGTGCGAATCCATGCTCCCGAGAGATTGCCCCGCAGTTTGATGGTCCAGCGTCCGGGTGGCCGCATGATATAGGCCGTGTCGTAATTGATGCGCTGGTAGCGCTCTGCAAGGATGGCGTTGCCCGCATGCAGCAGTTGGTCATACTTCACCAGTCGCTTGCGCAGGGCGTTGTATTTCTTCTCGTCCATGCTCCCGCTGTCTCTTCGAGCCCGCAAGATACTGTCGCCCCATTGCAGCAGGCGTCCCTCGTCCGAGGCCCGTCGGATCTCCAGTCGGATGCTGTCGGCATATTCCACCTTCTCCTTCCAGCTGCGCTTCTTCTTGCGGCGTTGGGATTGGGCAGAAGCATCGATGGCGATGGTTGCCACGAGGAGCAAGATCATCCAGCGGACGAAAAAGCAGACGGAAAAGCAGACGGAAAAGCGGGTGGGGTGGAGCGGTGAGATCGAGTGTGACATGGCGTGAGGATGAGGAAAGGATCTTCCCTTATTACCTATATATATATGATTATGATGACGGCCTATGTATATGAATATGAGAATGGCCTATATATATGTTTATGATGACGACCTATATATATGATTAAAATGACGGCGCACTATGAGCTGAAAGCGCAAGTCTGATGATGGTGCCAACAGATTGGACAGACGGCAAGAATCAGATTGGCTGACGTCAGGAAAAGAAAAACTGGGACTTGGCCCCGCGTCGTTGTGCGAAGCACCAAGTCCCAGTCGTATAGAGTCGATATTAATAAGCGAAGAGAGGATAGTCCTTCATCGTAGCATTGACCTTCTCGCGAACGCGGGCGATGACCTGCTCGTTCTCGGGATCAGCCAATACCTCGTTGATCAACTCAGCCACGAGGCGCATCATGTCCTCCTTGGCGCCACGGGTCGTCATGGCAGCGGTGCCAAGACGGAGACCTGAGGTCTGGAAGGCAGAACGCTCGTCGTAGGGCACGGCATTCTTGTTGGCCGTGATGTCGGCAGCCACGAGGGCAGCCTCAGCCACTTTACCCGTCAGCTCCGGATACTTCGGACGGAGGTCGAGCAGCATGGAGTGGTTGTCAGTACCACCGCTCACGATGTCGAAGCCGTAGCCGATGAGGTCCTCAGCCAGCACGGCGGCGTTCTTCTTCACCTGCGTAGCATACTCCTTCCAAGAAGGCAGCAGGTTCTCGCCGAAACCGACGGCCTTGGCAGCGATGACGTGCTCCAGCGGACCACCCTGGTTGCCCGGGAAGACAGCGGAGTTGAGCAGCATGGACATCTTCTTCAGATCGCCCTTCTTCGTCTTCAGACCCCACGGGTTCTCGAAGTCCTTGCCCATCATGATGATACCACCGCGCGGACCACGGAGCGTCTTGTGGGTCGTCGTGGTGACGATGTGAGCGTACTTCACCGGGTTCTTCAGCAAGCCAGCTGCGATCAGACCAGCCGGGTGAGCCATATCGACCAGCAGGATGGCACCTACTGCGTCGGCGATCTTGCGCATGCGCTCGTAGTCCCACTCACGGCTGTAGGCAGAACCACCACCGATGATCAGCTTCGGCTTGTTCTCCAGGGCCAGCTTCTCCATCTCGTCGTAGTCCACGCGGCCCGTCTCGCGGCAGAGGTGATAGCCGATGTGGTTGTAGAGGATACCCGACGTATTGACAGCGCTACCGTGAGAGAGGTGGCCGCCCTGATCGAGGTCCAAGCCCATGAAGGTGTCGCCCGGCTTCAGGATGGCGAGCAGTACAGCTTGGTTGGCCTGTGCGCCAGAGTGGGGCTGCACGTTGACAAACTCAGCGCCGAAGAGCTGCTTCACGCGGTCGATGGCGAGGTTCTCCACCTTGTCCACCACCTGGCAACCGCCGTAGTAGCGCTTGCCGGGATAACCCTCGGCATATTTGTTGGTGAGGTATGAACCCATGGCGTTCATCACCTCATCGCTCACGAAGTTCTCTGAAGCGATCAGCTCCATACCCTTCAGCTGACGCTGATGCTCTTGCTCGATCAAGTCGAAAATCTCTTGGTCTCTTCTCATACTTGTACTTTTACTTTATTAAGATATTATTATTGATGTTTCAGCCTGGATAGTCCATAGCGTCCCTCTGCGGGGGTTAGAGCTCGCAGTTGGCAGGGGGCTATGGATTGCGCAGGTTAGGTTAGATTTCTCTTGCAATGGTTAGCAAAGTTCCACCTTATCCATTTTTTGTTCTTTGTCGCAGTAGTGACATTTCAGTATTCCGTGCTCCTTGTCTATCACGTTGAAGATGGTGTCCATCGGTTCGTTGTTGGTGATACACTTCGGATTGTTGCACTTGACGATGCCCCGCAACTCGTCGGGCGTCTCCACCTTTTTCTTCTCCACCACCTCGTAGTCCTTGATGATGTTGAGCACCACGTTGGGCGCCACTACCGAGAGGCGCGAGATCTCATCGTCTGTGAAGAACTTGTCGCTCACCTTGATGATGCCCTTCGTGCCCACCATCTTCGACGAGAGGTTGTAGCCGATCGTCACTGGGGTGGAGAGGTGCTGGAGCTGGAGAAGGTTGACGACGTCGAAGGTCTTCTCTACGGGGATATGGTCTATTACCGTGCCGTTCTTGATGGCGGCCACGAGTCTTTCTTTCTTGTTCATCGCTTGCTGGTTATTCAATGATCGTTTTGTCATTGCGAATCTCCTCGATGGAGATACCAAGGCAATGGCAGAAGATGGCCTCGCGGGCATAGAGTCCGTTCTTGGCCTGCTGGATGTAGTAGGCGTGGGGATTGGAGTCCACGTCGTAGGCAATCTCGTTCACGCGGGGTAGCGGGTGGAGGATGCGCATGTTGTCCTTGACCTTGCCGAGCATGTTCTCGTGCAGGATATAGACATTCTTCACGCGCTCATACTCCATCAGGTCGGAGAAGCGCTCCTTTTGCACGCGCGTCATGTAGAGGATGTCGGCGTCGGCGATTACGTCCTCGTCAAACTCCTCGTGCTCCTCATACTTGATGCCGTGCTTCCGGCAGTAGAGCTTATACTCTTCGGGCATGGCGAGCTCCTTGGGCGATATGAAATGGAAAGTGGGGTTGAAATGGCGCATCGCCATGAGTAGGGAGTGGACGGTGCGTCCGTAGCGGAGGTCGCCGACCAGGTAGATGTTGAGGTTCTCCAGCGTGCCCTGCGTCTGCTGGATCGTGTAGAGGTCGAGCAGGCATTGCGATGGATGCTGGTGGGCTCCGTCTCCCGCATTGACGATGGGGACGGGTGCTACTTCCGAGGCGTATTGTGCCGCGCCCTCGATATGGTGGCGCATGACGATCACGTCTGCATAGTTGGACACCATGAGAATTGTGTCCTTCAACGTTTCGCCCTTGCTGACGCTCGAAACCTTGGCGTCGGTAAAGCCGATGACGCGCGCACCCAGTCGGTTGGCAGCCGTCTCAAAGCTCAATCGGGTGCGGGTGGAAGGCTCATAAAATAGTGTTGCCACCACTTTCCCCTTCAGCAACTCACGGTTGGGGTGTGCCTCAAACTCCTTCGCCATCTCCAGGAGGTGCAAAAGCTCCTCGCGGTTCAGGGTCTGGATGTTCACAAAGTTATGTTTTTCCATTTACCGCTTCTATGTTTTATAATTCGGGTTCAAAGATACAAATTCTTTTTTGATTAGCATCGGGTAGTGCGGGAAAAAATGAGTTGGAGGATAAAAAAAACGTGTAATAATCGGTGGAGCTCACTTTTTTGCCTTTACTTCTATGTTGAACCCCATTTTTTCATTAACTTTGCACACTATATATAAAAAGGTACTCGATTCATGAGAAGAGCAATCGTTCACTTCCTTTGGGAAGGACTGGCAATCGTTGTGGCTTTCTGCCTCATGTTTTTCATTGCCGTATGGAATGGCTGGATAGGCTATATGCCCGATATGGACACCCTTTCCAATCCGATCGATAAGTTTGCCACCCAGGTCTATTCGGCCAATGGCAAGCTCATCGGCACGTGGAATGAGGACAACGGCAACCGTGTGGCGGTCGATTACAACAGTATCAGCCCCAACCTCGTCCATGCGCTGGTCGCCACCGAGGACGAGCGTTTCTACGAGCACTCCGGCATCGACTATATCGCCCTGGGCCGTGCCATCATCAAGCGAGGCATCCTCGGCCACCACGAGGCTGGTGGCGGTTCCACCATCACGCAGCAGCTTGCCAAGCAGCTCTATTCTGAGAAGGCCCACGGCACGCTGGAGCGCATGTTGCAGAAGCCGATTGAGTGGATCATCGCCATCAAGCTGGAGCGATACTTCACCAAGGAGGAGATCATTGCCATGTACCTCAACTACTTCGACTTCCTCCACAACGCCGTCGGCATCAAGCGGGCGGCCAATATCTATTTCGACAAGGAGCCCTGGCAGCTCAACCTCGACGAGTCGGCCATCCTGGTGGGTATGTGCAAGAACCCCTCGATGTTCAATCCCGTGCGCTACCAGGATCGTTGCCGCCAGCGTCGCAATGTCGTCCTGGCGCAGATGCTCAAGTGTGGCTACATCACCTCAGAGCAGTACGGCCAGGCGAGTGCGCAGCCCCTGGAGCTCCATTTCTCCCACGAAAAGCCCATTGCTGGTGCGGGCAGCTATTTCCAGGCTTTCCTCAAGCAGTATATGATGGCCGAGTTGCCTCTGCGCGAAAACTATCCTGCCTGGCGAGAGCGCCAGTACGTCCTCGACTCCATCGCCTGGGCCACCGACCCGCTCTATGGCTGGTGCAACAAGAACCACAAGCGCAATGGCGACAACTACAACGTCAATACCGACGGCCTCCGTATCTTCACGACCATCGACACGCGCATGCAGCAGTATGCCGAGCAGGCCGTGCGCGAGCATGTGGGGCGTAGTCTCCAGACGGCTTTCAACCAGGAGAACCACTACAAGCCCAATGCGCCTTTCTCCTCCGGCATCTCGCGCCAGCAGATCAAGAATAGCATCAACCGCAGCATCCGTCAGAGCACGCGCTTCCTCCGTATGAAGGAGGCAGGAGCCTCGCCCGAGGAGATCATCCGTGCCTTCCGCACCCCAGTGGATATGACGGTCTTCACCTATCATGGTCCCGAGGAGCGCACGATGACGCCGATCGACTCCATTATCTATTATAAGAGTTTTCTGCGTTCTGCCTTCATGAGCATGGATCCCCATACGGGCGCCGTCAAGGCTTATGTCGGCGGTATCGACTACGACCACTTCAAGTATGACATGGTGATGGGAGGCCGTCGCCAGGTGGGATCCACCATCAAGCCCTTCCTCTATGCCCTGGCCATGCAGAACGGTATGACTCCTTGCACCACCCTCCGCAACGTCCAGCACTCCTACGGCGGATGGACCCCGCGCAACGGCAGCCATGCGCGCTACGGCCAGCAAGTGCCGCTGAAGTGGGCGCTGCAGCACTCCAACAACTGGATCTCGGCCAGCCTCATCACGACCCTTGGCCCGCAGCAGTTTGTGGGCATCCTCCACGACTTCGGCCTCAACAATCCCGACATCGACCGCAACGCCACCCCCGTGCTCAGTCTCGGTCCCTGCGAGGTCTCTGTCGGCGAGATGGTCTCGGCCTATACGGCCTTCGCCAATGGCGGCGTGCGCTGCGCCCCGTTGTTTGTCACGAAGATCGAGGACAGCCACGGCAATGTCATTGCCAAGTTCCAGCCCCTGATGACGGAGGTGATCAGCGAGGACAACTCCTATCGTATGATCGACATGATGCGTGCCGTCATCGATGGCGGTACGGGTAGCCGACTGAAGGGTGCCTACGGGATGAAGGGCGACATCTGTGGCAAGACGGGTACGACCAACAGCAACTCCGACGGTTGGTTTATCGCCTTCACCCCCGAACTGGTCAGTGGCGCCTGGGTGGGCGGTGAGGACCGCGACATCCGCTTCGACTCCACTTCCCTCGGACAGGGAGCCGCCGCCGCCCTGCCTATCTGGGCCTACTTTATGAAGAAGGTCTATGCCGACCACCAGTTGGGCTACAGCGACAAACCGCAGTTTGCCATCCCCAAGGACTTCGACTTCTGTTCCACGTCCGAGGACACCGACGTCAACGACATCCAGGAGGTCTATTTCTGATTCGCACCTGCCCTATGGCTAATGTTGCCAGAATATGCACATTGTGTATATAGAACCCATAGTGTTGCGGAATTATGGTTGTTAATTGTCACATTAATATATAGGTTTATGGGAAATCCATTCTTGAAAGCCTTTATTGTCTTGGCGTTAAGCATCCTGCAGACAACTGTATGCTATGCCGATACTTTCAAGGGGAAGGTTGTCAATGCTGAGACTGGCGAGGTTATTGTTGGAGCTAGGGTAGAGAGCGAGATCAACCCCCAACCTGGATGGTCTATTCAGAGTACGACAGAGACCGACAGTACGGGATGCTTCTATCTGAATGGTAGTATGGAAGGGCGCATCATGTTCAAGTTTAGCATGATAGGCTACAAGAATCTCCGCAAGGTGGACTATTCCTATGGCAGGGAGGTGAAAGATACGACCGACCTTGGCATCATCAAGTTGCAGCCCACGGCACTCATGCTGCAGGAGGTAAAGGTGACGGCCAAGATGCCCCGCATCACTATGGTGGGCGACACGATAGTGTTCAACCCCGAAGCGTTCAAACTGAAGGAAGGAGCCCGCCTTGCCGAACTGATCAAGAAACTGCCGGGAGTGGAGAACCGCGACGGCAAACTCTACTGGAACGACAAGCCCATACGCCTGATGATGAACGGTCGGGATGTCTTCGGCGGCAGTCAGATCATCAGCGAGCTGCCGGCAGAAGTGGCAAGCAAACTGAAGCTCTACGACCGCAAGTCGGAGCTGGCACGCCATACTGGCAATGACGATGGTGAGGAAGACCACGTGCTTGACATACAGGTAAAGCCGGGATTTCTCGACAAGTGGTATGGAGAGGCAGAAGCACAATACCAGACAGACAAGCGGTATATGTTCAGCCTCAGGGCCAGTCGGCTGAGCGACCACGACCCACAGATGATATATGGTCAGGCAAACAACACCAACCGCTATATAGACCGCACGATGGGTCAAAGTATGGATCGCAACATCGACGGCGACGGCAAGAGTCAGTATGGATCGTACAACTACCAACACAACTGGAAGACAGAGGGTGCAGGATCCTATAGCGACAACAGCTTCGACATAAGTGCCAATCTGGGCCACAGCGATGGTTGGAGCACAAGCACTCAGTCAACCGAGACTTTCTTCCCTGGTAAGGAACGCACGTTTAGCGTAGCAGACAACTACCGCTATGCCCATAAGCTCACTCCGCAGTTGCAGACGAAACTCTTTGCTTACACCGATTCGGTGAATAGCATAAACGTAGATGTGAAGGCGGCTTACGAGAAAGGCCATAGCATCAGCGAAGACCAAGGAGCATCGTATGGCTACGATCCGGAGAAGTTTGAATACCACACTATCGGCGCAGCCTTTGCCGCAAAACCTGGCGATGCTCTCTATGACCGATTGATCACCCGCAACCGCTATTATCATACAAGTGACAGTCAGACGCGCAGTCTGAATATGGACTACTCATGGGAACACTTCTTTGGCAAGAAAGGTTCGTTCACCTTGCAAGGCTACACCAAAATAAGCGGATCCGATGAAGATACCCACAACAACCGCAGCCTGGAATATTTGAGGGACAACAGAAACGAAACGCTATGGCAGTATTACGAACGCAACAATCATGGCCTCAGCACGCAGCTCGGCGCCGAACTGGAATACTGGCTGAGCAGCAAGGTCTATCTGGACCTATCCGACAATGTGACCTATTCGCGTACCAGAGCCATTCGCGACATATATACCGACCATAGCGAAGAGAACGTGGTGGGAGGTATGCCGACGACGCCAGACCTTGCCAACACCATGGGCAACCTGATGCACCAATGGACCAATAGCTTCTCTCTGAAGTCAACCATCACCCCCGCGAAGTCTCTCATGATTATGCCAAAGTTCAACTGGAACGTATATCGTGAGAAGGCAGATTACCATTATGGACAACTCGACACCACTGCCGTGCGCACAAGCTATGGCTACGAACCGTCGCTATTTCTGAAATGGAAGATGAGCCGTGTGCGCAATATGGATTTCTCTTTTGCCTATCATACTACGGTGCCCGACCTGGTGAGCACGCTCGCTTATCGCAACACCATCAATCCGCTGTCTATTTCTGTGGGCAATCCCTTCCTTGGCAAATCACACAGTCATACGACCAAATATAGCTACCATCGCATGTGGCTGCGCAAGCAGATAGTGCTCGGACTGACTGCGTCATATACAAAGGAAATCAATCCGATAGCCACGCTCTATCGTTATAATTCCGCAACAGGCGTCTATGAGTCGAAGCCAATGAACGTGAGAGGAGGCGACTCCTGGAAATTCGGAGTCAACTACGACCAAGGTATTGGCGCATATTTCCGGTTGATGAACAAACTGTCGGTACAGGCATCACAGTCGTATGGCTTCCTGACGGTGGTGGACAACAACGACCCTAATACTGTTCCTGCCTTGAATCATCAGAAAACTTTTGGCATAGACGAAGACTTTGATTTGTCGTATGAGACAAACACGCTGCAGCTGTCTTTGTACGACCGTCTGCAATGGAACCGCTACCGCTATGATGACGCATCATACAACATGCATCCTTTATATAATAGATTAGGTGTGACAGCTATGCTGAAGCTCGAACCTTTCCAAGTGGTAGCGGAGGTAGCCGATCATTTCCGTTCCGATTATGCCACGTCGGAAATGAACGGCCACAAGATCATTTCATCGTTGAGTGTTGATTACAGTTTCTGCAAGAACAAATGCCGCCTGTCGCTGTATATTGATGATATCTTCAACAAAGACATCTATTATGATAGCAAATATACGGCATTCCAGCGCTTCGAATCAGCCGAAAACTATATCCACCACTATGCCAATCTTACCTTCACGTATAGATTCGACGCCAAGGCAGATAAAAAGAAACGCAGATAAAAAGAAACGCAGATAAAAAGAAAAAGGTAGGGATAGGAAAACCATCCCTACCTTTGGACCAGGAGAATTACTTTCTGACTATCTTCCGCAGTCTTCTTGCTTTGTCTCCTTACTCTATATACTTCGTCTCCTTCGGCATGCAGATCCAAAGGAGGATATACACCAGTACGCCACAGAAGGCCGTGCAGGTCGTCAGGACGACATAGACGATGCGTAGGATCGCCACGTCCCATCCGAAATACTCGGCTATACCGCCACAGACGCCCGCCAGCCATTTGTCGGTCGTCGATCTTGTGAGTCGTTTCTTATACTCCATAGGGCTTCAATATTTATAGTTTTTGCCAAATTTCGTCGAGACCCTTCCTTTTCTTTCCTGGGTTCGGACAGTCCTCGGCGATGTGTCCCAGCGGAATAATCGCCACGGCCTCGAATCCCTCTACGGGAAACAGGCGCTTCACGGCCTCCACATCGTAGTTGCACACCCAGCAGGTGCCCAGTCCACGGTCGGCGGCAGCCAAGGCCAGATGCTCCACGGCTATTCCGAGGTCGATGTCGCCATGCGACTTGCCGTCGTCGGGACGCACCCACGCGTTGGCCGTGTCCTTCATGCAGAGCACATAGATCGGCGCGGAGGCAAACCAAGGACGGTCGTAGCACTGGCGTATCTTCTCCTTGGCCTCGTCGGAGGCGAGAAGGAGAAACTTCCAAGGCTGTCGGTTGCAGGCCGACGGAGCCAGTTGCACACACGTCATGATCGCATCGAGGTCGGCCTGCGAGACCGCCTCGTCGGTGAATTTGCGCACAGAGAAGCGCGCGGTTGCCAATTCTTTGAAGTTCATAGGCTTCGTTTTTTTATGTTATTTTGGACTTGGTTAGTAGTTGCCCTCATCCACAATCGGGTAGAGCTCGATAAACTCCCCGTTGTGTCGCTTTCCATCGTTGATGATCTCCGCCACCTTTTGGCCGATCACGTCGGGCTGGTGCGATCCCGGTCCGTCGTAGTGGCCGTTGAGGTCGGTGGAGGTGGCTCCCGGGTGGATGGTAAATGCCTCCACGGGCACGTGGAAGTGGTCAAATTCCCATCCCATCGTGGCGATCATCGTGTTCTGTCCCGCCTTGCTGGCCACGTAGGCCATCGGGTGCCAGTAGGGGCTAAACGTGCTTGGCACGGTGATGTTGCAGATTCTGCCCTGGTTTTTCTCCAGCAGCGGCAGCAGCAACTTCGTCAGATAGAACGTGCCGATATAGTTGACCTGCACCGTGTCGATCACGTCCTGCAGCGACTGCTCGTAGCTCCTGACCGACATGTCGCCCGGAATGCCCGCGTTGTTGACCAGCAGCGAGAGCCCCGGATACTTCTCCGCTATCTCGCGGGCCGAGACCTCGATCTCGCCGTTGTCCGCAAGGTTCACATACTGCCATCCCGCCACGTCCGCACCATCGGTGCGGAGGGCCTCCATGGCCTTCAGTGCTCGGTCTTCACAGCGTGCGCCGACCACTACCTGCCATCCCGATTTTCCCAGATGGCGTGCTATCTCATATCCGATGCCCTTGTTGGCACCTGTCACCAAAACTTGTTTCTTCATTTTTTCGCTCTTTTATTGTAGGTCAATATAATAGTTGTGTTCCTTCCATGTGTGGGTTCCGCCTTCCATCCATGTGTGTTGTGCTTTACCCATGTGGCGTCCCCCGTGCCTATTCCTCCCCCAGCCAGTCATCGACGAGCTTTCGCGCGATGCTCAGCTTCTCGGGCAGCGGCGGCAGGTTGTCTCTGCCAAACCAGCTTCCGCGCTCCAGTTCGGACCGTTGCAGATGGATCTCGCCTCCCGCATAGTCGGCGTGGAATCCCACCATCAGCCCGCAGGGGAAAGGCCAGGGTTGCGAGCCGAAATAGCGGAGGTTGGTGATGTCGAGTTGCGTCTCCTCCATCACCTCGCGCCTCACGGCCTCTTCGAGCGTCTCTCCCGTCTCGACAAATCCCGCCACCAGTCCATAGATGCGGTTGTTGACGAAGTTTTTCGCATGGACGAGCAGCACCTCTTCGCCCCGGTGTACGAGCACGATGACGGCCGTGGCCAGTTGCGGCCAGAACTCCTTGCCACAATGCGTACACTTCTTCGAAATGATGGTGTCCATCCTTGTGGGCGCACCACACACCCCGCAGTATTGCGTGTTCTGGTCCCAGTAGAGCAGTTCGCGACATTTTCCCGCCTTCAGATAGAGTTCCGTCGGCAGATGATAGAACGACTTGCGCAGTGGGCATGTCTCGTAGCGTTCGTCCTCGGCGATGGGATAGTCGATGCTGGCCGCCCTCACCTCCGTCCCGTCCTCCATCGGTGCTATTTCTATCACGTGCGTCCAGGGCTTCAGTTCGATGGGAGGATTCTCAGCCAGGGGGATGGTACGACTGCCGTCCGCGTTCTTCTCCAGCATGACGGCATCCTTGACGAATATGAACCAATATTTCATGATGTGCGTGATCTCGTTGTTCTTTCCGAAGACTTCTCTTATTTCTTCTTTCCGAAGAGCAGCTCGTAGTCCCTTGCTGCCGCCGGCTTCACCCATTCCTCCGGCACGAAGCGCCAGTTGTTGTTCGGTTGCGGGTCGAGCGTCCCCATCCGCTTGATCTCCTCCATGAGGTAGTGGCGCTGGTCGCGTTCGCTCTCCCAGAGGATGCGGCTCTGCAGCGAGTCGTGTGGAATGCCCGCCCCCTTCGTGAGCAGTTCTCCGCCTCCGTTGCCTCGGTAGCTGTTGATTGCCACGCGATACCACGCGTTCGGGTCAAACGGTCTTCCGTCGCTCATCTGGAGGATGCGCACCTTTTGTCCGTTGGGCTTCGTCACGTCCACCTCGTAGTCGATGCCGGCCGCCGAGTCGAAGTTGAAGAGGAAGTTTTTGAATCCCAGTCGCTGTGCGTCGTCGCTCGTGTCGTCGAAGAGCAGCAGATGGTCCTCGGGCTTCTCCATCGTGTTCACCCATTGGTCGTAGCTCATCTCCAGATGGCGGCGTATCTCGTCGCCCGTCATCCGCATCACGTAGAGCTGGTTCTCATACTTATAGAGGTTGAACATATCCGCCACCGTCACCTCTCCCGCCTTGATCGAGGCGCTGAGCGACAGGGGCGCGTTGAAGGCGATGTCCGCCTTTGTGATCTGCAGTTCGAGGTTGAGAATGAGGTCGTTGAAGGCCGATGACCCAAAATAGCTGTCGCGCGTGGAGATCTCGTGCTTGAACGTGCCCAGCGGCTGCTCCGCCCAGGCCTTCACGCTGTCGATGGCCGCTGCGAAATGGTCCATATATCCCGCGTCGGGCTCCAGGTCGGCCACATCCACGATGCTTCCCTCCTTCTTGGCCACGCGCCATTGTCCGTCCCTCTCCACGAGTTGTATTGTGGCCAAGGCCACCTTACGCGCGTTGTTGGCCGGGTCCAGGCAGACCACCTCCTGGCCCTCGCCGTTCTCCACCACCGACTGGTGCGGCCTGTGGTCGTGTCCGAAGAGTACGACGTCAAATCCTGCCACCTCCTCGGCGACCCTCCGCGAGGCGTCCTCCGTATAGTCCTCCGTCACGATGCCGCCGTCCCATCCCGAGTGGAAGAGGCCGACGATCACGTCCGGATGCTCCCGATCCTTCACCTCCTGGATGGTTTTCCGTGCCGTGGCCACCATGTCGTCGAAGCGCAGTCCGCTCCACAGATTCTCCTTCAGCCAACTGGGGATGGCTGGCGTGATCATGCCGATGATCGCCACCTTTACCTTGCCGTCCTTGCACAGCACGCGATAGGGCAGGGTGTAGGGTTTTCCCGTCCGCGTGTCGATGACGTTGGCTCCCAGGACCGGCGCGTGGCTCTCCCTGATCCATTTGTCATAGACCCCGTGGCCCGTCTCCACGTCGTGGTTGCCCAGCGTCTGTGCGTCATACTGTAGGTAGTTCGTACATTGTGCCGCGATGTTGGTCTGTCCCGTCGCCACATAGTTGTAATAGTAGCAGATGGGCTGGCCCTGCAGGATGTCGCCATTGTCGAGCAGAAAGACGTTCTCTGCCCCATACTGCGCCCTCATCCGGTCAACGTAGGTTTTTACGCGGGCCAGCGAACCCGGCAGGTCGCGGCGGTTGATAAAGTCGTAAGGAAAGAAACAACCGTGCACGTCGGAAGTCTCTATAATCTGTATGGTCGTCGTGTCGTTGTTTTCCATTCCGTAAACATTGTCTCCGTAGGCGTGGAGTGAAAGTGCTGCAAGAAGCGACAAAAATAGTTTCTTCATTCTTTTGAGTTGATGTTATGATATGAGGAGGGGTGGGGGGTAGGCGTCCGTCAGTCTGCTGCCGTCGTCCAAGTCGTGGTCTGCGCCTGCTGCCTTTTCCTTACCTCGTCCTGCGCCACCATCGCCCCATAGAGATAGGCCTCGCCAAACGTCTTCCATATCATTGCGTAGAAGACCAGCGCGAGACAGAAGGTCAGCGTTGCCGTGGTCAGCACCCAGTAGCCCATGCCCAGCACCCTGGGGTCGCCCTCCGCTGCCAGCGTGTAGTCGAAGTAGCCTTCTATGAGCAGGATGATGGCCGGGATCATCAGCAGCGTGAAGACCACCAGGCCGATGATGCCCGATAGGAGGGCGTAGGTGAGGTAGCTCCCCAGATGGCGAAGCACGCGCTTGGCCGCCCTGCCACACTTCGGCATGGGCGCGACCAACTGCAGGATGGTCCGCTTGAAAACAACCAGTGCGGCCAGCGCCAGCAGCAGGGCCAGCGCCGTCCCGATCCATTGTCCGCAGAGCGCCGTCGTGATGCTCAGCGCCCATCCCAGCGATGAGGCTACCAGCGGTTTCCATGTCCGGCGGAGCGTCGTCAGCTGTTGGCTGGTGAAGAGCCGGTAGCCCTCGGCGATGCAGCGAGCCACGCTGCGATCTCTTGTCAGTGCTTCTCTATCCATTGCTTTTCTTAGAAAATCATCCTGCCTTAAACAATCCTGTTCTGGAACAATCCTGTCCTGGAACATTTCTGTCCTGGAACAATCTTGTCTTGGAACATTCCGTCCTAACACATTCCTGTCTTAGAATATTCTGCGCCGAAACTCTCCTAAGACCAGGGCCGTGGCGATCGCCACATTGAGCGACTCGGCCGTCGTCCTGCCTTGGGGGAAATTGGGGATGAGCAGCGGTCGTGTGGCCCGTTGCCTCACTTCCTCCGTCACCCCGTTGCCCTCGTTGCCCATCACGATCACGCCGTGGGGCTTGAGCGTCGTCTCGTAGATGTTCTCGCCGTCGAGCTGCGTCGTATAGACGGGGCAGTCCTTGTCGAGCGCGTCGATCAGCGGCACGAGCGGCGCATAGTAGATGGCCACGCGCGCGATGCTTCCCATCGTAGCCTGGACGACCTTCGGATTCCAGCAGTCGGCCGTGTCGGGCGAGCACCAGATGGCGCCCACGCCAAACCAGTCGGCCACGCGGATGATGGTGCCCAGGTTGCCTGGGTCCTGCACGCCGTCGAGCACGAGGGTCAGTTCGCTGGGGTCGATCCCGGCCCCATCCCGAGGTCCTGCGGGTATCTCGAAGACGCCCACCACCCCCTGCGGATGCTGCAGTTGCGAGATGCGCCTGACGTCCTCCATCTCGTCGTAGATGGCCACCGGCCGGAAGCCAGCAGCCTGGAGGTCGCCCACCACTTTCGGCCCTTCGGCCATGAACCAGCCCGTCGTCTTGCGCCCCTTGCGCGTCGATAGCGATCGGATGATTTTTACTTGGTTATTGGTTATCACAGTGCAAATATAGTAAAAAATGCGCCAATGATTCCCGATGGCTCTGTTTTTTTTGCTAACTTTGCGCAAAATAATGAATTTTATGAATTGGAAGAACCGACATACGCCCCTGTTATTGTTGCTGATCACGCTGGTAGCCACGGCCCTGACGGGTTGCTCCACGTCCAAGTTCGTGCCCGAAGACCGCTACCTCCTCGACGCCGTCCAGGTGCGCACCGACAGCAAGGAGCTCGACGCCGCCCAGTTTGGCCAGTACGTCCGCCAAAAGGGCAACTCCCATTGGTTCTCCCTCTTCAAGATTCCCCTGGGCACCTACTCCCTGGCGGGCCGCGACTCCACGAAGTGGCTCAACCGCACGCTGCGCCATATCGGCGAGGAGCCCGTCGTCTATGACTCCCTCGAGGCCGCCCGGTCCTGCGCCGACCTGCGTCTGGCCATGCAGAACATGGGCTATATGAACAGTTACGTCGATTTCGAGACCCAGGTCCGTGGCCGCAAGCTCAAGGCCATCTATACCCTCCATCCCGGCGATCCCTACCGTATCAGTTCCTTCCGCTACGACATCCCCGACTCCGCCGTGGCCCAGGTCCTTGCCCCCGTCTTTGGCACGGGCGATCAGCAGGTGGGCGAGGTCTTCACTGTCTCCTCCCTCGACAACCTCCGCAAGCGCATCGCCACCGTCCTCAACGACTCCGGCTTCTATCGTTTCCACAAAGACTTCGTCACCTATACCGCCGACTCCCTCCAGGGCACGCAGGGCGTCAACCTCGTCTGCCGCATCCTGCCCTACCGCGAGAACAGCAGCGCGCCCCCCAAGCCCCATCCCCGCTATCGCGTGCGATCCATCCACTACCGATCCGGCGACGGCTACGACCTGCCCCTGCGCCGCAGCGTGCTGGCCGAAAACACGGTGGTCAAGGCCGGCGAGTGGTTTAGCGCCTCCGACCTGCAGCGCACCTACAACAACTTCGCGCGGCTCGGCGCCGTCCGCTACACCAACATCACCTTTCGCGAGGACACCCTCCACAACCTCGACACCGACATCCGCCTCTCCATGCGCAAGCCCAACACCATCGCCTTCCAGCCCGAGGGCACCAATACGGCTGGCGACTTCGGAGCGGCCGCCACGCTGACCTATCAGAACCGCAACCTCTTCCGCGGCAGCGAACTCCTCAGCATCGAGCTCCGTGGCGCCTTCGAGGCCATCAAGGGACTGGAGGGCTACGAGCGCGGCGACTACGAGGAGTATGGCGTCGAGGCCCGTTTCCAGATGCCCCGCCTGATGACTCCCTTCCTCTCGCGTAAGGGCCGTCGCGGCAGCACGGCCTCGACCGAGCTCTCCGTGGCCTGGAATCTCCAGAACCGGCCCGAGTTCCATCGCCGTGTCTTCTCCGCCGGCCTCAAGTATCGGTGGCCGACGCGCGACGGCAGGGTGCAGTACAAGCTCGACGTCCTCGACCTCAGCTACGTCTATATGCCCTGGATCAGCGCCACCTTCAAGCACGACTACCTCGACAGCGTCTCCAACCGCAACGCCATCCTGCGCTACAACTACGAGGACCTCTTCATCATGAAGGCGGGCTTCGGCCTCACCTACAACGCCGGCGACCGCGTCATCCGTGCGAGCGTCGAGACGGCGGGCAACCTGCTGAGCGGCTTCTCCCAGATCTTCCGCTTCAAGCAGAACAGCCACTGCCAGCGCCAGCTCTTCAATATCGCCTACGCCCAGTATGCCAAGTTCGACTTCGAATACACGCGCCTGCTGCGTTTCAGCGCCCACAACACGCTCGCCCTCCACGGCCTCCTGGGGGTGGCGTGGCCCTATGGCAACAGCACCGTGCTGCCCTTCGAGAAGCGCTACTTCTCTGGTGGTGCCAACTCCGTGCGCGGCTGGAGCGTCCGCGAGCTCGGTCCCGGCAAGTATCGTGGCCGCGACGGCCGCATCGACTTCATCAATCAGACCGGCGACATGCGCCTCGACCTCAACCTCGAGTATCGCACCCGCCTGTTCTGGAAGTTCGACGGCGCCGCCTTTGTCGATGCGGGCAACATCTGGACGCTCCGATCCTATCCCGAGCAGCCCGGCGGCCAGTTTCAGCTCGACACCTTCTTCAAGCAGATCGCCGTCTCCTACGGCCTCGGCCTGCGCCTCAACTTCGGCTATTTCATCCTCCGCCTCGACGGTGCCATGAAGGCGATCAATCCTGCCTACGACGACCACAAGGACCATTACCCCATCTTCCATCCCCGCTGGGGCCGCGACTTCGCCTTCCATTTCGCCGTCGGTATGCCGTTCTGACGCCTGCGCCCTTCCTCTCGTGGGGCGCTCCTGGCGATAGAAAGGCCGATTGGTTGAATAAATCGTAAAAAAATAGATATGTTGCGGGCCTTTTCAAATTTTATTTGTATTTTTGCCCCCAGTTTAGGATAGACCACACACGATCGACTACTGCAATGGCAGACATGAGAGGCACCTGGGCACATGGATGAGGCTCGGGCGTTTTGCTTTTGGTTCCTACCGTGAGGTAGCCGATAATGATTAGGATAACATTATATATTATACTTTAAGGTTCAGGATATGTCGAATTTAAGATTTCAGGTCGTAGAGGAGGCGTTCAAGAAGCGCCCCTTAGAGGTGGAAGTTCCCAAGGAGCGTCCGTCCGAGTATTTTGGCAAGTATGTGTTCACCCGCGCTAAGATGTACAAATACCTGCCCGCCGCCATCTACACCCAGCTCACCGACGTCATCGACAACGGCACGCCCCTCGATCGCTCCATAGCCAATGCCGTGGCCTCCGGCATGAAGCAGTGGGCCATGGAGATGGGCGTCACCCACTACACCCACTGGTTCCAGCCCCTGACCGGCGGCACCGCCGAGAAGCACGACGCCTTTGTGGAGCACGACGGCAAGGGCGGGATGATCGAAGACTTCTCTGGCAAGTTGCTCGTCCAGCAGGAGCCCGACGCCAGTTCTTTCCCCAGCGGCGGCATCCGCAACACCTTCGAGGCCCGCGGCTACTCCGCCTGGGACCCCACCTCCCCCGTCTTCATCATCGACGACACCCTCTGCATCCCCACCATCTTCATCTCCTATACGGGCGAGGCCCTCGACTACAAGGCTCCCTTGCTCCGCACGCTCCACGCCCTCAGCGTGGCCGCCACCGACGTCTGCCACTATTTCGACCCGAAGGTGAGCAAGGTGAAGACCAATCTCGGTTGGGAGCAGGAGTACTTCCTCGTCGATGCCGACCTCTATAGCGCCCGCCCCGACCTGATGCTGACGGGCCGCACCCTCATGGGCCACGAGTCGGCCAAGAACCAGCAGATGGACGACCACTATTTCGGCACCATCCCCGACCGCGTGCAGAGCTTCATGAAGGACCTGGAGGTGCAGGCTCTCGAACTCGCCATCCCCTGCAAGACCCGCCACAACGAGGTGGCCCCCAACCAGTTTGAGTTTGCCCCCATCTTCGAGGACTGCAACCTCGCCGTCGACCACAACATGCTCCTGATGTCGCTGATGAAGAAGGTGGCGCGCAAGCACGGCTTCATCGTCCTGCTCCACGAGAAGCCCTTCGCCGGCATCAACGGCAGCGGCAAACACTGCAACTGGAGCCTCTCCACCGACACCGGCGTGCTGCTCCACGCCCCCGGCAAGACTCCCGAGTCCACGCTCCGCTTCGTCACCTTCATCGTCGAGACCCTGATGGGCGTCTATCGCCACAACGGCCTGCTCAAGGCCTCCATCATGAGCGCCACCAACGCCCACCGCCTCGGCGCCAACGAGGCCCCTCCCGCCATCATCTCCTCCTTCCTCGGCAAGCAGCTCTCCGAGCTCCTCGACCACATCGAGCAGAGCGACAGCGAGGACGACTTCATCATGGCCGGCAAGCAGGGCCTGAAGATGGACATCCCCGAGATTCCCGAACTGATGATCGACAACACCGACCGCAACCGCACCTCTCCCTTCGCCTTCACCGGCAACCGCTTCGAGTTTCGCGCCGTGGGATCCGAGGCCAACTGCGCCTCGGCGATGATCGCCCTCAACAGTGCCGTGGCCGAGGCCCTGACCGACTTCAAGGCCCGCGTCGATGCCCTCATCGCCCAGGGCGAGGACCGCATGAAGGCCATCGTCAGCGTCCTGCGCGAGGACATCACGGCCTGCAAGCCCATCCGCTTCGATGGCAACGGCTATAGCGAGGAGTGGGTCGAGGAGGCCCGCCGCCGTGGCCTCGACTGCGAGACGAGCTGCCCCGTCATCTTCGACAACTATCTTAGCGAGTCCTCCGTCCGCATGTTCACCAGCCTCGGCGTCATGACGCGCAAGGAACTGGAGGCCCGCAACGAGGTGAAGTGGGAGACCTACACAAAGAAAATTCAGATCGAGGCCCGTGTCATGGGCGACCTCACCATGAACCACATCATCCCCGTGGCCACCCACTACCAGAGCATGCTGCTCAAGAACGTGCAGAGCATGCGCGCCGTCTTCCCTGCCGAGAAGGCCGAGAAGCTCAGTTCGCGCAACATGAAGATCATCGAGGATATCGCCGAGCGCACCCAGGCCATCGAGCAGGGCGTGGAGGAGCTGGTCAACGCCCGCAAGGTGGCCAACCGCATCGCCGACGAGCGCGAGAAGGCCGTCGCCTACCACGACACGGTGGTGCCGAAGATGGAGGCCATCCGCTACCACATCGACAAACTGGAGCTCTGCGTCAGCGACGAGCTCTGGACGCAGCCGAAGTATCGCGAGCTCCTCTTCATCAGGTAACGCCCGCGCACAACTCTATTTTTTCCGTCTCTTTTCCCAGGCCTGGCAGGACCCCGCGGCGTGCCCCATCACGCTTCGTGAGCCCTCCAGGCCATTTTTCGTTTTGGCACGCTATTTGCAATGACACAGTTAAAACGAATCTTAAAAACTCATATCACAATAATGGAAAAGAAAGGTAATATTGGAGTAACGACGGAGAACATCTTCCCCGTCATCAAGCAGTTTCTGTATTCCGACCACGAGATATTCCTTCGCGAGATGGTCAGCAACGCCGTGGACGCCACGCAGAAGATGAAGACCCTCGCCTCGGCAGGCGACTTCTCCGGCGACCTGGGCGACCTCTCCGTCCGCGTCACCCTCGATGAGCAGGCCGGCACGCTCACCATCTCCGACCGCGGCATCGGCATGACGGCCGAGGAGATCGACAAGTACATCAACCAGATCGCCTTCTCCGGCGTCACCGACTTCCTCGACAAGTACAAGGACAAGGCTGAGGCCATCATCGGCCATTTCGGTCTCGGATTCTACTCCGCCTTCATGGTGAGCAAGAAGGTCGAGATCGTCACCAAGAGCTGGCGCGAGGGCAGCCAGGCCGTGCGCTGGACCTGCGACGGCAGCCCCGAATACACCATCGACGAGGTGGAGAAGGCCGACCGCGGTTCCGACATCATCCTCCACATCGACGACGACAGCAAGGATTATCTCCAGAAGTCCACCATCGAGCAGCTGCTCACGAAGTACTGCAAGTTTATGGCCGTGCCCGTGGTCTTCGGCAAGAAGACGGAGTGGAAGGACGGCAAGCAGGTCGATACCGACGAGGACAACGTCATCAACAGCGTCGAGCCCCTCTGGCCGAAGTCGCCGTCGTCGCTCAAGGACGAGGACTACAAGAAGTTCTACCACACCCTCTTCCCCATGAACGACGATCCCCTGTTCTGGATCCACCTCAACGTCGATTACCCCTTCACGCTCACCGGCATCCTCTACTTCCCGCGCATCAAGTCCAACATCGAGCTCCAGCGCAACAAGATCCAACTCTACTGCAACCAGGTCTTCGTCACCGACCACGTCGAGGGCATCGTCCCCGAGTTCCTGACGCTGCTCCACGGCGTCATCGACTCTCCCGACATCCCGCTCAACGTCAGCCGCAGCTACCTCCAGAGCGACGCCAACGTCAAGAAGATCTCGACCTATATCACCAAGAAGGTCGCCGACCGCCTGAGCAGCATCTTCAAGGAGAACCGCAAGGAGTATGAGGAGAAGTGGGACGACCTCAAGCTCTTCATCAACTACGGCATGCTCTCCGAGCGCGACGCCTTCTACGACCGCGCCAAGGACTTTGCGCTGATGAAGGACACCGAGGGCAAATACTTCACCTTCGACGAGTATCGCACGCTCATCAAGGACAACCAGACCGACAAGGACGGCAACCTCATCTATCTCTACGCCGTCAACAAGGAGGAGCAATACACCTACATCGAGGCCGCCAAGGCCAAGGGCTACAGCGTCCTGCTCTGCGACGGCGAACTCGACGTGCCGACCGTCTCCCTGCTCGAGCAGAAGCTGGAGAAGAGCCACTTCGTGCGTGTCGATTCCGACACCGTCGATCGCCTCATCGCCAAGGACGAGGTCCACGAACTGACACTCTCCCAGGACGAGCGTGACAATTTGTCAGAGGCCTTCCGCTCCCAGATGCCCCGTCTCGACAAGACCGAGTTTGGCGTCGAGGTCCAGGCCCTTGGCGAGACGGCCCAGCCGACCGTGATCACGCAGAACGAGTGGATGCGCCGCATGAAGGACATGAGCCGCTTCCAGCAGGGCATGGGCTTCTATGGCCAGATGCCGGACAGCTACATGCTCGTGCTCAACGCCGACCACCCGCTCATCAAGCAGATCCTCGCCGACGAGACCGCTGCCACGGCCGAGACTATGAAGCCCGTCCTCAGCGAGATCAAGGGCCAGGAGGCCCGCCTCGCCGCCCTGCGCCAGGCCCAGAAGGACAAGAAGCCCGAGGAGATCTCCCAGGCCGACAAGGACGACCTCTCCCAGACGGAGAAGGCCCTGGAGGACCAGCGCGGCAAGAAGCGCCAGATCGTCGCCGACTATGCCAAGGACAACACCCTGATCCATCAGTTGGTCGATCTCGCCCTTCTCCAGAACGGCATGCTCAAGGGCGCCGCGCTCAACGACTTCGTCAAGCGCTCCGTCGAGGTGCTGAAGTAAAGTAGGATTCCTTCCGCCGCCACACCCCGCGGCCCATCAGGCTGGTGGGGGAAAGGTCATGGTCGCCTTTCCCCCACCAGCCTCTTTTTTTTCAGCCTCGGCGTTTAGTATTCGTCGCCATACCAGCCGTCCAGATCGTGCTCTCCGTAGTCGTCGTGCTCTCCGTAGCCGTCCTGGTCATAGTCGTCGTGATCGCAGTCCTCGCAGTCGTGGTCATAGTCTTCGTGGATGTATTTGTTGTAGATGACATCGTCGAGGTCGTGGTCGCCGTGGTCCAAGGCTTCGTCCTCACGCCAACTGTCCTCATGGTCGTAGTCCTCACGCCAACCGTCCTCATGGTCGTAGTCCTCATGAACCCCATGATGCTCGTGCGCGTGGTCGTGATGGTCGTGTGCGGAATGATGGCCCGATCCGCCCAGTCTCTTTTTCAGAAAGTGCGCTATCACGCCCGTGTATATAAAATCGAGTAGTCCCATATTCTTTTTAGCTATTGATACTACCGAGCAAGAACTTTTGTTGTTTTCCCGTTCTCGTCTCGCATGAGATAAATCTGCCCTGGTGTCATAGCTTTTACTTTGCATCCCTCAATAGTGTAAATAGCTTTTGCACCATTTGGCGTTACAAATATTCCTTCTACACCTGTGCCTTGATTCATCTTGGCGGAAGAGATGCCTCCCGATGCTTCATAGCTGAGCCAAATCATATCTCGCTTGACATCTATCTGCACCTGAATTGGCCACGGATTAGCCAGCCCACTGTTGTAGATTGTGTAAGCATCCCATTGGCTTTCCCCATCGAAGCGTACAAGACCTATATCAGATACTGCCATCCATAGGGCATCATGCTTGTCTATTGCAATATCCACGATGCTGTTGCCGCCTATGTTGGAGTTATATTGGTTATAGATTTTCCAATTCGTGCCATCGTAGCAAACCAATCCACCACCATAATCTTTACCCATTACAGGCGTTCCATTCCTACTATATCTACTATTCATCCATACTCTGTTATGCGAATCAACAGCGATACAGTCAACATAATTATATGGAATAGGGGAATTTATCGTATCATGACACACCCAATTATGCCCATCAAAAGAGCACACTCCAAGGTCCGCGATTCCAACCCATAGCCTGTCGCTCTTATCAAAAGCGAGGGATGTTATCATGTCGCCTGGCATTGGCGAATTTGAAGAGTTGTATTGAGACCATTGTACGCCGTCGTATTTATATAAGCCATTTGATGCTCCAACCCATAAATGGTTTTTGCTATCGAATTCCAGTTGTTTTAACTGCCCTGTTTGAAATGGCGTGTTATCTCGTTTGAAAACAGTTGTATCGGCATTTTCTATAACAGCCAGTATGGTATCGCTATTATTGGGTGCAACCCACAAACGTCCTCGCTTATCGTATGCAGCTGCGTTAATAGCAGGGTAATAGTCCTTTGCATTAGGAAACAGGCGTTTCCATTCCCCTTTCTCTGTGTATTGGGCAAGATAATCATTGGATGCAAAGCACACGTTGCCTTTCTCGTCGACTGTGGAAACCTCGTGCATCAGGTTCTGCGTCAATATATTCTTCTCCAGTTCTGTCTGTTCAAACGTGCCGTCATAGAATCTGAGCAATCCATGAAATCGTGTTGCTACCCATACATCGTTACCATCGGGTGCAATGTCGCATATCCAGTCGTTGCTGTAGTTTGAAGGAAGCGGGTAAGAGGAGAATTGTTTTCCGTCATATTTGACAAGTACGTTCCAATTTCCCATCCATAAATTACGATTCGTGTCGAAGGCTAATCCGTTAACATTGTTACTTGACAGTTGTCCGCCTGAAGTGTTGTACGAAGTGAAAGATGTGCCGTCATACTTGATTAACCCTCTGTTAGTTGCCAACCATTTGTTGTCTTTATCGTCGATTATTATATTGTTAACTTCACTTGCGCCACAGTTTAGAAGCGTGGTATTTCCATTGGAGGAAAGGAAACCAAACGTAAAGCCACCAAACCACAGTGTACCGTTTTTATCAAGAACAAGAGATTGGATAGCAGGATAGGAATGTATGTCTGCTTTGGGGTCGGGAGTGTAAACCGTATAGTAATTATCTTTCAAGATATAGATATCGTGTATTGCTCCAATATACACCTTATCTAATGCATCATCAAAGGCGAAACAGCTTTGAAGTGCAAAAGGAAACTGCCAATTCTGAAATGAGTTTTCATCATAAATGCTCATGCCTGTGTATTGGCCACCTATCCACCACTTGCCATTGTGGTGAGCCAGTCCAACGATATTGTTGTCTGCCAATCCATTTGTTCTATCAAGGAATTGGCATCGACCAGTGTTTTTGTCGTAAATAGCCAGACCGCCATCCGTTCCCAGGTAAAGTTTGTCGCCATCTACAACAATGTTTCTGACCCATGCCTTTGAAAGATAATTCTTCCAATCGTTCACCTGTGCGTGACATACAGAAGCAGAAATCTGTATGCCGAGCAACATAAGGAAAATGACCATCTTTCTCATACGGAAATTATTGTCGTCCAACATTGCTTTACGAAGGTCTATTCTGTTCATCGTTTCTCTATGTTTTTATTCCAATATGCAAATATAAGACTATTTTTTGAAAAAGTGGATGGATTTCGTAAAAAACTTATATCGTTACAAACGCCTCCGACATATTGCCGTAGGACGTCACCTCTTGCATGATATAGCCTTCTCTGTGCATGGTCTTTTCTGTATGGAAGATAAGGGCCTTCCTTTCCCGGGCCAGACTTCTTCGAATCGTTGCCGACCTACCAAACTCCATTGCCCGACACTTGATGTTTCAGCTTTCCACCTCGTCGAGGTGCTTTTGCTGTGGCTCGTTTCCCTCGGCACTGCATCGGGGACACGTCCCCATCGTTGTACGCCGATTAGCTAGATTTCCAGGCGCGAGCCGACATTCGTGTTCGCATTCGAGGCATCGTTGTTCGCATTCGCAAACGAGACACCGCCATTCGCGTTCGCATTGTTGTACCCGCGATAGACCACGCGGCCTATGGGAAACTCTACCAGGCTGCAAAGTTACTCATTTTCGGTGTAAAAAATGCCCGGGCGCTACACAATGAGCCAAAGCGACATCGCAATGATGCCTCCGAGCACTGTGCAGCCCCAGTCTATCCAGTCCCATTGACAGCCGTGGAGCTTGTCTTTGAGTTCGAGGCATGAGGCTGCGACGATGGCAGAATAGATGGCTGCCCATGGCGACAATGCACACAGACCGACCAGCAAACCGCCGATTAGATGCTTGTAGCGGTTGCTTTTCTTTAGAAATGAGAAAATTTTGTTCATCGTTGAAAGTTTTGAATGAAACGTTATACCTTTGCATCTAAAAAAGATGACAGTACTATATGATACAGAAGGCTGGAATGGCTTTGTTCAAGAGCTGTTTGAAGCCAAAGAGAAAGTGGAGCTTCAGCATGAATCGTTAATACGCCATCAGTCAGGCATAGCCGCAACTTTAATAGGCATAATCGCTGTTTTTGGCGATATGTCACAAGGGAGTATTCTTCTTCGCTGCTTGACAGTAGCGAGTGTGTTATTTCTGTTACTGACTGTCCTTGCGGGTGTGTTGTATTGCTTTTTGCAGTACAAACTAAAGTTGAGAGCACTCTCGAATTGCTTACGGCAATATCAAGAAGACTCTTTGGATGTTGTGGGACAGGTTTCCTCACCAATCGCTTCATGGCTTGCCAGAATCTTCCCGTGGTTGTTGTGCATTGGGATTTTACTTCTATCGGCAAGCGCAGTATGTGCTCTACTGCGGCATTGAGATTGTTCTCTTTTTTATCATCATGTTTTTTTTCTTCCATAACTTGATGTGTTTTGAAAATTTGTTATTACCTTTGCAGCAAAGCATTGAAGGAAGGGTAACCTGGCAATTGAGTCCTAACCGCCGCCTGATATGCTTTTTTGTTTATATGTCATTTATTGAATACAGGAAGTGATATACTTGTATTTTGCCATTCTCCCTCTTTTTACTTTTCTTGCCACGTTCAGTTTTACTTTGTGTCCTCTTATATTTGCCTCGTAATAAAAGAAGCGGTCTATGTCGTCTTTTCTTGGGTGTGTCAGGCCGGCAGACCCTATAAATGTCGCATTCTGTAGTGCTTTCTCAAGCGAAGCCAAATTCTCTTTTGTGAGAACCGATGACCGCCCGTATGTGTCACTGAAGAGATGCTTGTTTCCTTCTTTAGTGAAACCGACCTTAATTTCCTTATTCTCTGTCTTGAGAGTTTCTGATTTTTTCAACAGTGGTTCCATTTCATGTAGATAGTGGGTGCGCTCAATGGCACGTTCAGACTTTTCCTTGTCCCCGACACATTTATGCAGCAACTTGCACGCAGCACATACTTCATTGTCTGGTGCGAATGCCAGTTTCAACTTTCCCTTTGCGATGTCGCAGTCACGGCATCGCCGGATGGTATAGGGGTTGTAGTCGGGTACGGTCTTGTCTTCCTTTCCTGGATTGAAATGGAAGATGCCCTTTGTGTCACGTTGAAGAGCTTCTTCGCCCAGCGCCATCGCCTCCTCATGTGGTGTGGCAGGGTATTTAGACTTGCGAACCTGCACTACGGTGCAACGGCAGTTCCATCCGTTGGGTGGATAGTATTCCTCCCAAAACGGGTCTGACGGCGGAAGCGTCACGCCATTAAGCGCAGCATGCTCCGGACGCACCTTGCTATCGTTTGCCGTGCGGTACTGGAGGTTGTAGCGGTCGCCGTCCTCCGAGAACCGTTCCCACTTGGCCGCCATCTCCGCAGACGATTGTACGAAGTTGTACTCCGCACGGAGATAGTTGGAGTTGTAGGTCTTGTCGATCTTACGAACATCATTCAAAAAGGCTTCGAACGTCTTTCTGTTGCCGTTAGAATCCAGCAAGGACGGGAACGCCTCGTTGAGTTCGTGGAACGTTTTCATGCCAGAGAAGATATAGTCAGACCGCTGGAGGCGCTTGCGCATGACATCAGACATCTCCACTTGCTTGAAAGAGGAATCCAAAGCGCCGGCATGGGCGTTGATAAACTCCTGAACCTTCGGCTCTGCCAACACCTCGATGCGGAACTCCGAACCTTTCTGGGAATAGAGCGTGTGCATCATGCCGTCGAACAGTTCAGAGAGCTGCTTGCGTACCTACTCCTGCTCTTTCGACAGCGACAAGGTTTGTGGATCATCGCCTAACAGTCGGGCGTAGCGTTGGTGCAGCCCCAGGTAATCATCTTTAGTAAGATGGGACATCGGCTTCGGCTCAGCATAAGAATTTGATTCTTCTGCATTCGCCTTGCACGATGATTTGCTGGGGCTCAATCGAAAAAAGAACTGTGTGCGTTTTGCTGCTGTTTCTTCTTCTCGTCTTGTGGCTCGCTGTTGCCATCGTCTCCCTCATCGTTATTATCCCCTCCTGTCGGTAACATGGGCTGTGCATTGCGTCGTTCGCCTACAGGCATAATGTATTTCTCTGCAAAGTAGGACGGGTCCACTTCGTAGCGGTCGGCAACCATGGTCTCGTATGCCACCTGCTGCTCTGGTGTGTAATCGACAGCATCATCCCATTTGAAGCGCATTCCCTTGATAGGGAAGCCGTGCTTTACCATGCGCGGGATAAGCTGGTTGTTCACGATGTCGCGCAGCATGGTGCAGTCGCTTTCAACCAGGTTCTCGAATACCTCGAGGTGTGTTTCTGATTGTGAGAGGCTGCTGCCGTCCTCGATGGTCATCGTCTGTCCGATGATGAGCTTTTACAGTTCCGAGTTGGCGCGATCGATGCGTTTGTCATAGACATTGAAGGTACTCTCCTGTTGTTTATCATCTTGTTCCTACATCAAACCACAACAAAGTACGGTTGGACTACGCAGGGTATCGGTTGTTTATCATCTTGTTCCTACATCAAACCACAACTACTCTTCATTGTAAACCTCCTGTAATCTTGTTGTTTATCATCTTGTTCCTACATCAAACCACAACCAAGATATTTACAAAGTTACTGACTACACTGTTGTTTATCATCTTGTTCCTACATCAAACCACAACTAAATATTAGAAAAAAATATACCAAGATGAGTTGTTTATCATCTTGTTCCTACATCAAACCACAACTCCGCTGGTGAACTCTTGCCGTGCTACTGGTTGTTTATCATCTTGTTCCTACATCAAACCACAACACTCGTCAACCTCACACGGCGATAGCCGTAGTTGTTTATCATCTTGTTCCTACATCAAACCACAACCGGATTTTCTTAAACTTGATTTCCATAATGTTGTTTATCATCTTGTTCCTACATCAAACCACAACTCGCTACCCCAACGAGTTTGCGGAAATTTTGTTGTTTATCATCTTGTTCCTACATCAAACCACAACTGGTGAGTTGTCTTTTCCATCCGTCTTCCGGTTGTTTATCATCTTGTTCCTACATCAAACCACAACTTCCCAAGACTTACCTATTGATTTTTGGTTGTTGTTTATCATCTTGTTCCTACATCAAACCACAACTGGCATGAAGATGACCTTGCGGGCAAGTTGGTTGTTTATCATCTTGTTCCTACATCAAACCACAACACGGACCTTCCGTTTATCGTGGTCGTGTTGTTGTTTATCATCTTGTTCCTACATCAAACCACAACATGTCCTCCGATGGTGTAATCTTCTAATAGTTGTTTATCATCTTGTTCCTACATCAAACCACAACTACCAGCGAATGTTTCCATCATCTGTTGGGTTGTTTATCATCTTGTTCCTACATCAAACCACAACCCTTGGTGGTGGCCTTGATAATACTTTCCGTTGTTTATCATCTTGTTCCTACATCAAACCACAACGTCATTGTCTTTGTATATTTAATTGTTATGTTGTTTATCATCTTGTTCCTACATCAAACCACAACACGCCTGGTTTTGCAATTCCTATTTTGTTTGTTGTTTATCATCTTGTTCCTACATCAAACCACAACCTTAAAGATTCGACATCGGCCTAAAAGACCGTTGTTTATCATCTTGTTCCTACATCAAACCACAACCTACAACAAAGGGCATATCTTGCCAACGGTGTTGTTTATCATCTTGTTCCTACATCAAACCACAACAAACGGATGTCCATTCGTCAATGGTTCGGGTTGTTTATCATCTTGTTCCTACATCAAACCACAACAATTACATAGCGTTACCTCGGAGCAAACTGTTGTTTATCATCTTGTTCCTACATCAAACCACAACCTCTTTCTTCATAATAAAACCACTTTTTAGTTGTTTATCATCTTGTTCCTACATCAAACCACAACCGCTGGCCCTTGAGTAAAGTGTTTGCCCGCGTTGTTTATCATCTTGTTCCTACATCAAACCACAACTGGAAACATCCACACCCTCGCCGCGGAAATGTTGTTTATCATCTTGTTCCTACATCAAACCACAACTTATGAAGCTGGCCGCGCGCTGGCCCTTGAGTTGTTTATCATCTTGTTCCTACATCAAACCACAACCTCACAAGCTGCCTCTTTAGCTGATATTTGGTTGTTTATCATCTTGTTCCTACATCAAACCACAACTTATTTTTGATTTGCGGGGCGTTCGCCCCAGTTGTTTATCATCTTGTTCCTACATCAAACCACAACTTAAAAATACTTGAAGATTCAACATCGGTCGTTGTTTATCATCTTGTTCCTACATCAAACCACAACCCTCCGAGTGCCGCGCCGGAATAGCCCGCAGTTGTTTATCATCTTGTTCCTACATCAAACCACAACCCCGTGAAGTCGTAGTTGGCACAGAGGATGGTTGTTTATCATCTTGTTCCTACATCAAACCACAACCTATAGCTACAAATCTGCTGGTAATCAGTAAGATACTTCGTTTTGAGCTTATAAGAAATGGCCGTGCAGGACGATTCCTACTGCAAATTTATTAAAAAAATTCTAATTGGATAGGCTCACTGATGACTTTATTGTGGATTTTACTTTGATTGGCGTTTTTTGGTTTCCCCCAAAAGTTGTAGATGTCTCCAAATTGTTTGTCAGTTACGGACAAGATGGAGACTTTGCCAGTCGCGGGAAGCAAGGACCTGACACGCTTAAGGTGAACCGCAAGGCTCTCTCGCGACGCGCAATGGCGGATATAGACAGAAAACTGCATCATGGAGAATCCATCTTTCTCCAAGTTCTTACGAAAGAGCGCAGCGGCTTTTCTCTCTTTTTTTGTTGTGACGGGTAAGTCGAAAAATACAAACATCCACATTATATGGTAGGCATTGAGACGGTATTCGGTCATGTCATGATAGGAAGAGTTAGCTTTTTGATTTCTCCAGCATACAGTTTGGCCAAAGAAGCAGTGGTGAAAGTCAAGGCAATTTGTAGGGGACGCGTGACTTTTCCCATGTCCACGTCGCACGTCAACAAGCGGAGTATGGCGGATTTGGACTCTTTGTTGAGCTCGTAAACTCCACCTTCGTAAAGCGAATAGACAATTTCGTCCACATAAGGACGATAGGGTTCCATCACGTCGTCGGCCAATGGAAAGGCGTTGTATCTGCTTTTGTGGAAGATACCCAAGTTAGGTAGCAGTCCTGAGCCTATCAACGCACGGGTGGTTGCCGCTCGCAAAATAGCGTAGCCATAATTGAGCAAGTCGTTGGGGGAACCTCCTTCCCGATCCCGCCTGAAGCATCCACCGAACAGTTCTGTCCAATACTGTTTGGCCGCAAGACCCTCGCGGTTGTCCGTGTCGCCACTCTTCACGTTTTTATAATATGGTGTTAGTAGCTCGCTCCGTTTTCCGCAATGGCGAAGTACAACTGCCTGATTCTTGATTTTAGCCTCGATGATTTGCTTCCAAGCCTGTTTCTTTGTTGCTTCTCCGACGGCCAGTTGATATTTGAGGCTTTCCGCTTGTGTCGTATTTCCGTCCAAACATTGAAGCATGGCCGTCGGCATCTGCTTGTTGTCGCACAGGACGACGGCCACGTTGTTTTTCACCAGTTCGTTTAAGAGCGGCAAGGTGACGCTAATTTGTTGGTTTTCCAACACGACGCATCCCATGTCCTCTATGGGGCGCGTCACCTTGTCTGCTCTGTCTTTCCAGGAAATGACCATTTGGTAGTTCTTTAAGGAAAGCGACACTGGTGTGGAGAAGAAGAGGGTCTGCTTAATCATACCGCGCAAGCCATTTGATCTCACCTAACTCGTTGATACGGAAGTGAACGCCTTGTACCGCCGCTTTTATCTGGGTGTGAAGCATTCTAATGACAGGACGCAGCTCCTCACCAGTTTGATAGACGCCGTTCTTGCTTTTCAGGTCCTTGCTTTGTCGGGCTTCCGTGTGGTATTTCATTGCAATTTCCCCATACTTGTAGCCACTAACGTTCTTGGAAGAGAGCCCTGTCACCTTATACAGGCGCCTGTTCAGTTCTGCTTGAGAGGCTTCGTAAAGCTCGGCAGGTGAGTTCTCGTAAAGCAAGACCATCGTGCCGATCTTCAATGTATAGGCCAACGGATAGTCATGGCTACTCTTGACGGGGACTATCGGATCGCCAGAGCCCGTCCTATCGTTGCTCGTCCGGTAGTATTTGGCCGCCTGGAGGTTGTTGACCAACTCAAAGTCTCGTTTCTCTTTTCCTTTCTTGTCAGCCCCTATATAGATGGCGAGGAGATAGTTTTTGTCATTTACCACATGATATTTGCGCTTGTGCTCTTTGTCAGAGACATCCCGCTGGTAGCGGATATGAAGTGGTTGGGTGACTTGGGGCGTATAGCAGCGTACCTTTTTGATGGGTATCTGCTTCTCCTCGTTCATCCAAATGGTGGAAGCCATGGCTTCTGTGAAGCCCAAGCGATCGACGGCTTCTTGGACGATTTGCCTCACGGTGTCATCCACGATATACTTGATGTTCTTTTCTTCCAGTTGTGACAGCTCTACACGTTTCACATATTTGACCTCACCTTCGCGCTCTATTGCGCCATAGTAAGTCTCCTTGTGGAGTGAGCCACGCACGGCGTCTCCCTTTGCCAGGACCTTTTTCCCATTGATGATGATTCTGCGACGGCCCTGCTTGGCCATGTTGTCGGGAGTGTGGTGATAAACGAGCAGTTCGTTTTGCATCCGCCTCACGTCCTCGACGAATGTCGGCCAGGGCTTGGCAAAAGTGGCTTTGGACGCACCGTACCACTCATGCTTTTCCTCATCGTGATAGTACTCGGCCAGTTTGCCATATTCGTCCAGTCCGATACAGGCTACGACGATGGCGTCTATGCAATGGTGGACATGGTTCACGCGCTCCTTGGCGCTATAAATGTCCTGAAGTCCCCATATCTTTCGGAAATCAGATGTGGCGAGGCCCTTTACAGGATACACTCGCTTGAAGACCGACTTCAGATAGAGCCGGGCGTATTTTGAGATGATGCCGATATCCACACCCTGTCGCCTGTTGAATCCTTCGGGCACGCTTTCCATCGTGAAACGTTCATGTTTTCCGCGCAAATAGTCACGCTGGAGTTCCAGGTAATGGCGGTAGCTGATGGCTTTGTCTTTTTGCTCCTTGGTTGTCGCAGCCTGTGATTTGCGTTTCTGTTTGCGAATCTGTTGGCTCAGCTCCTCGTATTTTTCCTGCCATATAGCTATGCGGGCCATGATTTCATCGTGGTTGGCAAGTTCGGTAGGCAGATGTGTCTTTTTCACATCGCGGTTGAAGCGGCTGTCACAAAGAGTCAGGTTCATCTTGGTGCTGTCTCCGCCTCTGCTTCGGGGCAAGGTGTGCTCGATGTCAAATTTCGGATTGGGGCCGACAAAGTCAGATATGCGAATCTGCTGACCTGTGTATAAGCAAATATGCTGCTGCTCTTCCCATAGTTCATATTTTAAAATGTCCGTGGGTGTCGGTTCTATTGCTTTGCCTGTTTCTGCCTTGTAATCCTCGACGATGTGCTTTCGGGCTGTGTCGTGTGCCTTTTGGTTGTCCCTGCCATACCGCTTGAGGGCGCTCCGCTTGTTGGCATCGTTCAGCTCACGCGAAAACTCGATGTGAATCTCCGTCTCTTGGTCTATCTTTCCCTCTTTCAAGAGACGGTTGACAAGCTTCCGAAGACAGAAAAGGGACCGCATGGCCATCGGGTTGCGAACGCTGTCGGTGCGTGGAGATCCGAGTTGATATATTCCGTCTTGACCAGGGCGCACACGAGGGTAAGTCTCTAACATCGAGGGATGGTAGAGCTTTTTGAGATTTTCGTCTGAGACATGATACCTTTCTTTTAGATACTCTTTGATGCACGTCTCTAGAGTGCGTCCGTCTGTTTTGGGGTCATAGCTGTTTATCTCTTTGATGACGCAGTCAATGGCAGCTTGGCGCATTTCCTCGATTCCCCATTCATAGGCAGGCATCACTTCGCAAAGATTGCCTAAAAAAACCGCATGGGAATAGACAAGTCCTCTTCTGAGGTAGGGGAGGATCTTGCAAATTGCCTTGAGGCTTAGCGAAGCATAGGCGGAGGGAAGGTTGATGTTGCTGAAGGCCTGGGCTTGTTCGTCGTCAAGCTGTAGGCGCACCTTGGCAAACTCAGCCAGCTTGTCTTGGTCGGAATAGAAGAAAAGTGCATGCCAGATGTCGTTGAGGATCTCAAGCCGGCTTTTACCATCGGCCAGCGTATAGACCTCGCAGATGGAGTCGAGCCAATCGTCACCGAAAATATCTTGTAGCGCCGCTGTGACGGGACAACCAGAGACGGAAGTATCCATCGGATAGTTGAAGAGATACGGCATTTCCGTATCAGCGGCCTTCTTGTAGAATCCGTAGAGCTTTTTAGGAGCCAACTTCTTGGCAATATCCTCGAAATTAAAGGTTTTCTTGGTCTTCCTAAAGAAAAGCGGAAGAATCTTCTCGCGCTCCTCGTGGTTCAACGGTCGGAGCTCATCTTCCTTTGGTGTTTTTATTTTGATATGGTTGATGAAAGACAACATTCTAAACTCCTCGTACAAGGGGTGGGAGGCAGGACATTTGGCTTTGTTTTTCTCAAATACGCACTTGCCCACTTGTCTTTTTTGAGATTTCAAAGGCCGCTGGGTAAAGATGGCCTTCTCCAACTCCGACACGAGCGTGGCGTCCAATTGCTGCTTTTCGCAGATGGCATGAAATTCTTTGAGGTAGTGTTCGTTGCGTGCGGTGTAGTGTTTGCGTATCTTTTTGCCTTTCTCATAGAGCTGGTAGAAATAATCGCCAAGGTATTCGCATCCCGCTTCCCGCATTTCTTCGGAGAGGGAACTGATACCGTCCTTCACGACGCCCACGTCCTCACCACTCTGATCCTTGCGGTTGCTGAGAAAGCCACGGCGCTGGGCAAAGTGATAGAAAACGCGACCGAGGATGTAGCGGTTCGCAACCTGGGTCAAATCCAGTTTCTCATGCAGGCATAGATGTCGATAGGCGTATGGGTTTTGCCCTTTTTCCTCGTCCGTGCGCTGCCATTGCATGAACAACTCATCGGTTGGGTATATGCTCTTTAGTCGCCATTGGCGTAGCTCCCAGAAGGTGAGTGGGGGACAAAGGTGGTGCTGTGTCAAGATGTGCAGCAACCTGATTTTGCGTAGCTTTATGCGATAGTAGCGTACTCGGATAGCACGGTAGCCCGTCCTTTCTGCCGCTTTGGAAGATTCGTTGTCCTTGTCGATGTTGACTCCCTCTTGGAAAATATTCACTCCCTTATCAAGCAGGCAGTATTGCTCTGCCTTCTTTTCTACGATAGCCCATCCAAGGCTGTTCGTGCCTGTGTCAATGCCAAGTATTTTAGTCATTTTTGATGCGGTTTTAAATTTTTCGGTAAAATTACAATAAAAAATTTGTTTAAACAAAAATAAAGTGGTATTTTTGCATCCAGAATAAGATTTCCTACATCTTATCACAATAAGGCCAGCAATGGCCGAAGGGTAAAACCTATACTCCCGCTTCGGTGGGAGTTTTCTTTTTTTATAGCTTGCCGAGAGGGCTGTTTTGTTTATTTGAGCTAATAAAAGGTAAGGCTCTCCACTTTCAGGCGTCCCAATTGTAGATAGGCTTAAACTATCTAATGTGGCAACCCTTTTGCAGGTCGCCGTGTTGGCTACTTGATGGAGGTTTTCTCGTAAAATTTCCCTAAAGTCGTTGGGATTTGGGGCGAAAAGATGACGGCGAATGAGTCATCAGACCAAATGGATTGATCCGATACGAAGGCTGATATCCTGCATTGCGTCTTTGCTTATTAGAACCATTCTCCGGTTAATTTACGAATCCTGGATTTTATAGCGCCACGATTTCTAAGAAACATTTGTGCAAGTTCGCTAATAGATTTGCCTTCGTTGTATAGGGCCACTAATCTCTCGTCATCTGATTCTGTCCATGGTTGATAAGCATTAGGGTAAACAGATCTTTGCTGCTCCATGTATGTAGAGTTGTCTATGATGGTACTTGGACTCTTGATACCAAATATTTCCATCAGATCCTGTATGACTCTTTCTTGATTTTCCTTCACGGTTTCAGGTGTCCATGCGTTCGGATATGTTTGGTATATTTTTTGTGAGCTTGCAAAGGATCCGATATTCTTCTCGAAATATTTTTTTAGTTTCTCCTGATAATCAAGATTGCCAAGGGAAGAATTCTTTCTGCGTCCAATCAGGCACAGGTTTCCTATCCTATGTGTATAATAGCTTCTCTGTTCCTCGCTAAAGTCCTTCACCCACTGGCTGGTAGTTTTAGGATTCTGTGGAAGAATATGCTCAATGGATGTCGTTCCGAAATCTTTCCATTCAGACTTGTCCTTGTATTTGTATTCAAGAAGCATCAGGAGCGCATAGGTGTATCGTCTGCCGTATATCTCTGATTGGATATTTGCCATAAATACATGTTCATTAAATGAATAATATCCTTGAGCGTCAAGTACATCGGAGGGTTTCCCAGACTCTTCTATCAAGTTGATGATACTATTCAAGATGTCGATGCGATACGATGGGCTTTTGCCACATACTGCATCTGCAATGTTTTTACAGGCTACCTTCTGTGAAAATTCAAGAAGCCCATTGTCTCCAAATTTTCTTCCATACGCCAAAATGACAGGAATCCAATCGGTCGAAGGCATACACTCGATGAGGATTCTTGTCAACGAACAATACTCGGTATCTTCATTGCCTGCCAAGTTGATCAACTTGTTATAATCCTCATACGCCCTAAAGACATAGTTGAAAAAATCTCTTCCCTGTTTGATTTTTCCTGCTTTAAAAATCTGTTTCTCATATTCGTCAAGCAGATTCGTCTTTTGGCGCTTTTTGAGCAGCATCGTTCGTACATAGGCAAGGAAACGGTCAAAATCATTACCCAAATCCTCCTGCATGTTTTCCCATTCGCGCGCATACTCGTTCATTTCGCTGCCATCCTCGATTTTTTCAAGATTGGATGATTTTAGAATATCAGCATTGCTCAGTTTTTGGCCACGATCATTCATCACGGAGAATAGGCGAAATGCATCCTCTAACGAGTCTGCCGATATATAGATCATCACAACATTGTTGAGGATGAATATGAGAAAGGAATCTAAATCTATTTCTTTATGATTGGTAAAAAACTCGTTGTAGCAAACCAATGCATTGCACATTCTTTGAATAGACGTGCATTCTTTTTTGTCATTGGCTTTCTTGACAATATCGTCCCAATGCTGCGTAATACTTCCAGGCGTCATTAAGTATTCCTCAATGAACTTCCTCACATTGCCACGAATCTCATAAGAAAGGCGTATCCGTTCGGGAATTTGCTTAATCTTATTGGCCTTTTGGAATATCAAATCAACGCAGTTGACCTTGACATCCTCTGAAGAACCAGCATAGTCGCGCAAGAAAGCAAACAAGAGAAACAAGGTAGTGATACGCTGCTGTCCATCAAGCAGGTCATTGTTGTTGCTTTTACTTTGAATAATGTAGGAGCCGAGGAAATATTCCTCCTTGGCATGTTCTATATAATTAGACGCAAAGTCATCCAACATGTCATTCACGTTGTCGCTTTCCCATACGTAATGTCTTTGATATGAAGGAACAGTGTACCACTCCTCGAAAACCTTAGCAATAGTTTGTTTGCCAAATCCTATTTCTTTATTTGCGGATTTCATAATTCGATGTGATTCTTTTTATACTCTAATTTCCGCAGTACTATGAGTTAGTTGTTTTTATAAGTACCTGAGCAACTATAGGG
>OLIL01000237.1_pt1 | contig 41707 bp, 37 predicted proteins | sample 1609701 | NCBI WGS metagenome assembly OLIL01 (sample SAMEA4350146, study PRJEB24818) | metagenome | biome: human; feature: gut; material: faeces | place: Denmark | collected 2013-09
TGACTGTATGTGGATAGTACTTCATCATAGTCCTTGTTTCTACTCTTGTTTTTGATAAGTGTCGCAAAAGTAATAATAAAAACGTTCAATCTATCACTTTTTTCGGTTTTTTTCTGATAAAAAGAATATTTCATAGTAATCCCTTATTGCAGCAGAGATTCACTTTTATATCATTTTGCTATAAATATATCATTTATATTAGTATATTTGCGAATACAAATACGCAAAATCAGCTTATGAGCCCTATAAATACTTCCGTATTGCTAATATACACCGGTGGAACAATTGGAATGATTGAGAACGCCGCAACAGGTGCATTGGAGAATTTCAATTTTGAACAACTCCAAAAGCACATCCCCGAATTGCAGAAATTCAACTTTCCGATAGACACCTATCAGTTTGATCCGCCGATGGATTCTTCGGATATGGAACCGGATATGTGGCAAAAGCTAGTTCATGTTATTCATGACAACTATGAACGCTATCAAGGGTTTGTAATCTTGCACGGCACGGATACGATGGCATATACCGCTTCCGCACTCAGTTTTATGCTGGAAGGGTTGGACAAGCCTGTCATCCTGACGGGTTCTCAACTTCCGATAGGGGTACTTCGCACGGATGGGAAAGAGAATCTGATGACAAGTATCGAGATTGCCATCGCACGGAACAAGGAGGGAAAGGCGCTCGTACCGGAAGTCTGCATCTTCTTTGAAAACCACTTGATGCGAGGTAACCGCACAACGAAAATCAATGCGGAGAATTTCAACGCGTTCCGGTCATTCAATTATCCGGTACTGGCGGAGGCGGGAATTCATATCAAATATAATAATGTACAGATCCATGCGAATGGAGAGGAACATAAGTTGAAACCACACTATCTGCTGGATACGAACGTGGCTGTACTGAAACTATTCCCGGGAATTCAGGAAAATGTAATTGCTACTGTTCTAGGAATCGAAGGGCTGAAAGCGATTGTACTCGAAACATACGGTTCCGGCAATGCTCCCCGTAAAGAGTGGTTTATCCGAAGACTTTGCCAGGCCAGCGCACAAGGGATTGTAATCGTCAATGTGACACAATGCAGTGCGGGAATGGTGGAGATGGAACGCTATGAAACGGGATATCAACTATTGCAGGCAGGTGTTGTCTCCGGTTACGACAGCACAATGGAGTCCGCCGTCACCAAATTAATGTTCTTATTAGGACACGGATATACCCCGGATGAAGTGCGTGACCGGATGAACCGTTCGATAGCCGGAGAGATAACTATATAGGCATACATCTATTTCTATTAGGCAGGGATAACTTATTTCTAATAAATTATCCCTATTTTTGTACCCTACAACGAAGAAAGGAAGTTCGATGGCAAAAGAGAAAACCGTATATGTATGCAGTAATTGCGGACAGGATTCACCGAAATGGGTAGGTAAATGTCCGTCCTGTGGGGAGTGGAATACGTATGTAGAAGAAATTGTGAGAAAAGAGCCGGTCAACCGCCGTCCTGTGTCGGGGATTGAAACGCAAAAGCCCAAACCGCTTGCGCTTGCCGATATAGTGGCGGATGACGAACTGCGTATCAATATGCACGATGACGAATTGAATCGTGTATTGGGCGGGGGACTGGTACCGGGTTCTCTGGTCCTGATAGGCGGTGAACCGGGAATCGGCAAATCTACGCTCGTCATGCAGACTGTATTGCACATGCCGGAAAAGAAGATTCTTTATGTCTCGGGCGAAGAGAGTGCACGTCAACTAAAGCTCCGTGCCGACCGTCTCTCTTCTATTTCCAGTGACTGTCTCATTGTTTGCGAGACTTCCCTCGAACAGATTTATGTACATATCAAGAATACGAATCCCGATCTGGTGATCATCGACTCCATACAGACTATTTCTACCGAGAGTATCGAATCGTCTCCCGGAAGTATCGCACAGGTCAGAGAGTGTTCGGCGTCTATTCTTCGTTTTGCGAAAGAAACGCATACACCTGTGTTGCTGATCGGGCATATTAATAAGGAAGGAAGCATTGCAGGACCTAAAGTGCTGGAGCACATCGTAGATACAGTTCTTCAATTTGAAGGTGACCAACATTATATGTACCGTATTCTACGCAGTATCAAGAATCGTTTCGGTAGTACGGCAGAGTTAGGTATTTATGAGATGCGTCAGGATGGGTTGCGCCAAGTCAGCAATCCTTCCGAGCTTTTGCTAAGTCAGGATCATGAGGGGATGAGCGGGGTAGCCATTGCTTCCGCCATTGAGGGAATTCGCCCGTTCTTGATTGAGACGCAGGCTTTGGTGAGTTCTGCTGTCTATGGAAATCCGCAACGCTCGGCAACCGGTTTTGATTTAAGAAGGATGAATATGCTGCTGGCTGTTCTCGAAAAGCGCGTAGGATTTAAGTTGGCTCAGAAAGATGTATTCCTGAATATCGCCGGAGGATTGAAAGTAAATGATCCGGCCATTGATTTGTCTGTTATCAGCGCCATCCTTTCTTCGAATATGGATGCAGCCATTGAACCGGAAGTTTGCATGGCGGGAGAAATCGGTCTGTCGGGAGAGATACGTCCTGTGAATCGAATTGAACAGCGTATCGGTGAAGCTGAAAAGTTAGGTTTCAAACGTTTCTTGCTGCCTAAATATAACTTGCAAGGGATCGACACCCAAAAACTAAAGATAGAACTAGTACCGGTGAGGAAAGTGGAAGAGGCGTTCAGGGCTTTATTCGGTTAGGTTCACCACAGAGGACGCAGAGGACACGGAGGAGTGATTAATCAAGTAAATAAATAATGATAGAAGATATTAATAATTTAACAAGTAAAGTGCTGGGATTAGCTTTTGAGGTGCATACTCAATTGGGAGCGGGTTTACTTGAAAGTACATACGAAAGCTGCTTATTCTATGAATTGAGAGCAAACGATATAGATGTAGAAAGACAAAAGAAATTACCTATAATCTATAAAGGAACCCAATTAGATACAGATTACAGAATAGATTTGTTGATAGACAACCAACTCATTATAGAATTGAAAAGTGTGGAAATGCTACAACCGGTACATTCTGCCCAACTATTGACATATATGAAACTTGGCCATCTAAAATATGGACTATTAATAAATTTCAATGTTCCTCATTTAAAACAAGGAATCAAACGTTTTATTATCTAAAAATTTAAACTCTGTGACCTCTGTGTCCTCTGTGGTGAAAAAATATGATACAAGAATACCAACTCCGCATCCTCCCCGAAATTGCTGTAAACGAACAGAAATTAAAGGAATACCTTTCTAAAGAAAAAGGTTTGAATCTGCGTGACATCACTGCTACCCGAATCTTGAAGCGGAGTATTGATGCACGCCAACGGACAATCTTCGTCAATTTGAAGGTGAGGGCATACATCAATGAGATGCCTCAAGAAGATGAGTACGAACATACTATATATAATAGTGTAGAGGGAAAACCGCAAGTGGTGGTTGTCGGTGCCGGTCCCGGCGGACTGTTTGCAGCCTTACGCCTCATAGAACTCGGATTACGTCCTATCGTTATCGAACGCGGAAAAGATGTGCGTGAGCGTAAAAAAGATCTGGCACAAATCAGCAGAGAACACACTGTTGATCCGGAATCAAATTACAGTTTCGGAGAAGGAGGTGCAGGAGCTTATTCGGATGGAAAGCTCTATACCCGGAGCAAAAAAAGAGGAAATGTAGATAAGATTCTGAATGTATTTTGCCAACATGGAGCTTCGACCTCGATATTAGTAGATGCGCATCCGCATATTGGAACAGACAAGTTGCCACGCGTCATTGAAAATATGCGGAACACCATTATCGAATGTGGCGGAGAAATACATTTCCAGACACGAATGGATGCATTGATTATTGAGAACGATGAAGTCAAAGGTATCGAGACGAATACAGGAAAGACGTTTCTCGGACCGGTCATCTTGGCAACCGGACATTCGGCAAGAGATGTGTATCGTTGGCTAGCCGCCAATAATGTGACAGTTGAAGCGAAAGGGATTGCTGTCGGTGTCCGCCTGGAACATCCTGCAATATTGATTGACCAAATACAATATCATAATAAAAACGGACGGGGCAAATACCTGCCTGCCGCCGAATACAGTTTTGTGACACAGGTAGAAGGCAGAGGAGTATACAGCTTCTGTATGTGTCCCGGTGGCTTCATCGTTCCTGCCGCCAGCGGACCGGAACAGGTGGTAGTAAACGGCATGTCTCCATCCAATCGTGGCTCACGTTGGAGCAACTCTGGAATGGTGGTGGAAATTCAACCGGAAGATTTAAGAAGTGGAGAGTTGAGAATTGAGAGTGGAGAGTTGGCTGCGCAACAGAATGAGCGGCTGCTCGCTATCAATCCATCTCTCAATCATTCTCAACTTTCAACTCTCAACTCTCAACTTCTCCCCCTTCACTTTCAAGAGGAGCTGGAACGTCAATGCTGGTTGCAAGGAGGAAGACGACAGACTGCTCCGGCACAACGTATGATGGATTTTACCCGTAAGAAATTGAGCTACGATTTACCCGAATCTTCTTATAGTCCGGGAATTATTTCTTCTCCGCTTCATTTTTGGTTGCCGCCATTCATCAGTAAAAGGGTATCTCTCGGTTTCCAGCAATTCGGACGTAGCAGTCACGGATTTCTGACTAATGAAGCGGTAATGATTGGTGTCGAGACACGGACTTCTTCGCCTGTACGCATTGTACGCGACAAGGAAACATTACAGCATATAACCGTCCGCGGTCTATTTCCTTGCGGAGAAGGAGCGGGTTATGCCGGAGGTATTGTTTCTGCCGGAATAGACGGAGAACGGTGTGCGGAAGCCGCTGCTAATTATTTACATCATTAATCAAAACCCAGCAAACTGATGACTACCCAACCCGAAATAGCAATCATTGAACCCAATACACTCAGTAGTTTAGGACTCAAATCCATATTGGAAGAAATCATCCCGATGGCTACCATTCGTACTTTCCACCGTTTCAATGAATTAATGGATGACACACCGGATATGTATGCCCATTATTTCATATCGGCACAAATCTATGTGGAACACAATGCTTTCTTTCTTCCCCGAAAACGAAAAACAATTGTTCTGGCCAGTGACAGTCCGCAGTTTCAACTTTCCGGCGTACCGGTTCTCAATATTTATGAGCCGGAAGAGGAGCTGGTGAAAAACATCCTGAAACTCCATCAACATGCCCATCACAAAGGATACCCGGTAAAGGATATGCCGCCAATGATTCCGCCAGCGCATCATCAGGAACTTTTATCTGCCCGCGAAATCGAAGTACTCGTACTGATTACCAAAGGACTGATCAATAAAGAAATTGCAGACAAACTGAATATCAGCCTAACTACCGTCATTACACACCGAAAGAACATTACGGAGAAATTAGGAATCAAGTCCGTTTCAGGACTGACTATTTATGCTGTAATGAACGGATATATCGAAGCCGACCGCATCTAATTCACCACAGAGGATACAGAATTTTTAGAATCCTATTATACCTCTGTGTCCTCAGTGTCCTCTGTGGTGAATCAAATCCTAATAAATGAGGATTGCCTGCCAACTATATTTGCCGTTACTTTGCACCGGACAAATAAACTGCGAATGAAGACAAAGATTATGATGCTTGCCCTCACCCTCCTGACGTCAGGAACTGTATGGGGCGAAGATTTCCCAAAAGATTCACTGAAAGTAGTGGATATGGAAGAGGTGGTAGTAATAGCCACTCCGAAAGAGAATCGCAAACTACGTGAATTGCCTATAGCCGCCACCGTATTATCACAGGAAAATATGTGTGCCAATCAGGTTCATTCCGTGAAGAACCTTACAGGTATTGTTCCCAACCTGTTCATCCCTGATTATGGATCGAAATTAACGACTTCCATCTATATTCGTGGAATCGGTTCACGTATCAACACACCGTCCGTAGGACTTTATGTAGATAATATCCCTTATATAGACAAATCCGCCTTCGATTTCAATTACTGCGACATCGAACGTATCGACGTACTTCGCGGACCTCAAGGAACACTTTACGGGCGTAACACGATGGGCGGACTTATCAAGGTACACACCAAATCTCCTTTCACCTATCAAGGGACCGACATCCGCATGGGAGCGGCGACGTACAATAATTATAATGTTTCGCTTACCCATTATCACCGTATATCCGAACGGTTCGCCTTTTCTACCGGAGGATTTTACGAACATACCGGAGGATTCTTTGAGAACACAGCACGAAATAATGAGAAGGTTGACCGAAGCAATGCCGGAGGTGGACGATTTCGTGGAGTTTACATACCGACCTCCAATCTGAAAGTAGATATAAACCTGAACTATGAATATAGCGATCAGGGTGGATACCCCTATTACTATACCGGAATCGCTCCCAGCGCAAAAGAAAGGGAAGAACCTCTCACAGAAGACCGTGCAGACTACATTGGTAAGATTTCATATAACGAGCGCAGCAGTTATCGTCGGGGATTAATGAATGTCGGCGTCAATCTGGAATATCAAGCAAGAAATTTCATCCTCAGTGCAGTTACCGGCTATCAGAATCTGAATGACCGTATGTTCCTCGACCAAGACTTTACAGAACGAGCGGTTTATACACTGGAACAGAAGCAAAAGTCGAATACAGTTTCCGAAGAGATCGTGTTTAAATCAAAATCCAACAAAAGATGGCAATGGGCAACAGGAGCTTTCGGACTGTATCAGTCCTTGAACACCAAAGGTCCGGTGACTTTTTGGGAAGACGGGGTGAAAGATGTTATCGAAGGAAGTGCAAATACAGCCTTTGCCGGTATGCCTGCAAACGCCCCGAAATTACATTTAGCAATCAACAATCCTACTCTGTTGGTAGGAGGAGACTTTGATACTCCTGTTTGGAATGCAGCTGTTTTCCATCAGTCTACATTGAATGACCTTTTTGTGAAAGGCTTGTCTCTTACTGTCGGAGTACGTCTGGATTATGAGAAGATGAGCATGAAGTATAAATCGATCAGTGACCCTACAGACTTCAACTTCAGTATGAAGATGGCGTCACGGCCACCAATGCCATCTGTATCAGTAGAAGCCAAGAACCTGATTGCCAATGCCGGTTATGACGGTAAAATATCAGATGATTATGTCCAACTGTTACCTAAGTTTGCTCTGCAATATGAATGGAAAAAGGGCAATAATGTATACGCAACCGTGTCGAAGGGGTATCGGTCGGGCGGCTACAACGTACAAATGTTCTCCGATCTTATTAGTGGAGATTTACAGAACTCCATGATAAATGCTATAAAAGAGAGCGAGCAGTTCGCCAGATTTGCTGCAATGATTGACAAATATGCCAAGAAAGCGGATGTACCCGAAGTAAAAGAGGCGACACGCTACAAACCCGAATATTCATGGAACTACGAAGTAGGAAGCCATCTTACCCTTTGGGAGGGTAAGCTTTGGGCAGATCTTTCCGCTTTCTATATGGATATGCGCGACCAACAAATTTCCCAATTCACCGGAAGCGGCTTGGGACGTACCACCGTCAATGCAGGGAAAAGCCGCAGCTATGGTGCCGAAATGTCTCTTCGTGCAAGTCTGACTAATGAATTAAGTCTGAACGCAAGCTACGGATATACCTACGCTACCTTTACAGACTATATCGAATATGAGAGAGAAGATGAAGAAACGCTCAAAGTTAGAGCCGATTACAATGGCAAGTATGTTCCTTTTGTCCCCAAGCATACATTAAATATCGGTGGAGAATATGCCATCACCTGCAGCCCACGTTCTATCTTCGACCGGGTTGTATTCCAGGCGAACTATAACGCTGCCGGACGTATCTACTGGACTGAACTGAACGACGTCAGCCAATCCTTCTACGGCACGCTCAACTGGAGAACGAATCTGGAAATCGGTGATGCAATGATTAGTTTTTGGGCACGCAACTTCTTGAATAAAGACTATGCCGCCTTCTATTTCGAAACAATGAACAAAGGTTTCATGCAGAAAGGACGTCCAATGCAATTTGGGATAGATCTTCGCTGCCGCTTCTAATCATTTTTACTCATAAGGATATTATTTAGTCTTTTTATTGTCAGCTAAAGATTTCATCCACACAAAACAATGGCTTTCAACAGATTAACAACTGACAATAAACGCTGACAATAACTAAAAACAGGCTGACAATAAAAGTTCCGGACTTTTATTGTCAGCCTGTCTCTTTGTAGATCAACAGCATGGAATACGGGATAAAAGGACGTATGTCCCTATAAAGTTTGCATTATAAAGCCGTTATACTTTATTTACCCAATCGGTATTATTCCATTAGACTTACGCTATTCTTAACTCTCCACAGCCGTGGTAGCTTCTCTTCATGGCCGTGGAGAGATCTCATCACGGCTGTGGGAAGAAGTCACCACGGCCGTGGAAAGGTAAAGGTATCGGTACCTTCCCGCAACTATACCAGCACTTTAACGGAACTTTATCAATGCTTTGACATTAGTTTACCTACTGCTTAATGATAACCGCCAATCATCACTCGTTAATTGCCCCGCAATAAGGACATATACCTTTCTCTTTCAGTTTCTCCCCGCAATGTCCGCAGCGATACTTATACCCGATGTTCCGATAAACCTTCTTCGTAAAGACCAGTATAAAAAAGATCAGGAATAAATAACCGATATAGATATGTGTCATCAAGATAAAAAAGAAATAACAGAAAATACAGCAGGACATTAGCCCCAGCAGATAAAAGATAGCTGCAGCGGGAGTCAATTGCCGAAACAAATCATCCAGCACCGCCAAAGCGACTATCAGAAACAACCAGATACTAAACAGGAAAACAGAGAGTATGAAAGGTACTGTGAATGGAGATAAAGTTGGATTGAAATAAAAATGTTCCCACGTTTCCGGCACAAAGACCTGCATAGACTCATAAATCGTTGCACTGAACGCCATCAGCAGGCAGAGAAATAATGGATAAATGCTGTCTATATCATTAAAATAAACCATCTGCAACTGCTTCTTCCGGAAAGCACGAAGCAAATAAACGCCTACAAACAGGGCAAAAATAACAACAAAATAAGAAGCGTGCGTGTCACTGAAAAGATGAATGGCCTGTGAAATACTGTCGGTCGGAACGAACGACCTTTTCAAATCCACCTCACGTATCCAACCCTGTTCATCCTGCGTATGCGCCAATTTAACCCAAACGCTATCCACACTATCGGCCGGATGAATCGCAAACTCTGCGACGACTACCTTATCTCCTTTATTCAATTGAATAAAAGTGTCCTTTATCGGAAGACGTTCCAAAGCTATGGAATCATCCACTACTTCCAGATTCGTATCCCACGTGTAGTGACGTTCATAAAGATAGGCCAATGAATCTTTTGTTTTCTCTGACAATTCCTCCGAATCCAGTAGCGGAGCCCTATAATAACAGGAAGATAGCAAAAATAAACATAATAGCAGGTTCATCACATTTTTTACCACAGAGGACGCAGAGGATAAAAAGAGGAAAGAGAAAAAATTTCCACACTTTTTCTGCCTAACGTTCAAACGATCGGTGTCAGAAGCATGAGTGAAGATGCTACCTTCACTATATCCTCTGTGTCCTCCGCGTCCTCTGTGATAGAAAATAGTCTTCATTGCGCCGCCTTTACTTTCATTTGACAATTTTTGCAGTCGAACTCCAAACGGAAACGTTTACCATCATTGGACATCAGATAATAGGGTTCTTTGAAAGGTGAACGAACCCGTTGGTGAATAGGACACCATCCCATACTGTAACGTAGACAGTGTTTGCAGAACATCAGTACCGCATTCTCCACTGCTTCTTTTTCGTACGCCATAGCAATACGCTGTACCCCATGTTCCTCATAGAAAGAAACTGCATGAGTGTTCATAACATTTCCCAAATACGTCAATGTTGTTTGCGGAAAAGCATGATTCGTTTGTTTCCATACTGACAATTCCTGGCGGTAGTTTATCCGACGGGCAGCTATTAACTTTTCAACTGCCTGACGACGGTAATCGGCTAGGACCGAAACCGGGAGAAACCAATTATCAGCAAATCCAACTTCTATCACTTTTGCTTCGAAAGGTGTATTTCCTAATTTAGCAAGTTGCGTTTTCAGATTTTCCGTCTGCGGTGTACGTGCCAATTCCTTTTCACGGGGAAAAGCCAGTGTGACACTGTTATCATCTTCATCGGTCAATCGTAACGAAAAGCCAAATTCGTTATCAGTAAGCGAGATGCGCACTTCTATCTTCCTTTCAGCGGACTTCCGTGAAAGTACACGCTCAAACTCTTGGTCAAAATTACGGTACAACACAGTACGGGGCTTGATACGGGGCATTTCCTGTGGATACAGTTTATTACCATCTACACGATTGATACGGAACCCCTGCAAACGTCCTTGTTCGTCGAGATAGCAAACTCCATCGCCATTGTTAAATGACTTCAATCCGGCAACTGTCAGATAATTACCGCGAGCCTCCTTCATTGTTCCCATCTCTTCACCCAGCGACTTAGGGGTATCAAAGGAAAAAATTTCCTTATCACGACCGTGCAGGAAATAATGTGTAAAACCACGACTGAAACTCTTATCCAGTTGCGGCTTAAATTCGAATCTGCACATTCCCGAAGAAGCCCGGACATATTCCGGACGACGGGCAAAAATCGCATCCAATTTCTGACGATAGGCCGCTGTCACGTTCTTCACGTATGATACATCTTTCAACCGGCCTTCTATCTTCAACGAAGAAGCTCCGGCATCCAACAACAGCTCCAGCTCGTCGCTCTGATTCATATCTTTCAGAGAAAGCAAATGCTTGTCCTTCACAATGACTTTCCCATCGGAATCTACAAGGCTAAAAGGTAAACGACAGAATTGTGCACATTCACCCCTGTTTGCGCTACGCCCGAAACAGGACTGACTGACATAGCATTGCCCGCTATAGCTAACGCAAAGCGCTCCGTGTACAAATACCTCCAAAGGAGTCTCCGGACAAGCGGTATGAATATTTTTTATTTCACGCAATGATAATTCGCGCGCCAAAACGACTTGTCGGAAACCTGCCTCCCAAAGAAATCGCACCTTTTCCGGAGTACGGTTGTCCATCTGCGTACTGGCATGGAGAGGTATCGGGGGGAGATTCAGTTTCGTGATTCCCATATCCTGAACAATCAGTGCGTCCACTCCAATCCGATACAGGGCATGAATCATCTCCTCCGTCTCTTTCAGCTCTTCTTCTTTCAGGATAGTGTTGACCGTGACATAAATACGCGCATTATACAAATGGGCATATTGTACCAGTGCCTCAATATCCTCCAAGGAATTTACAGCCGCCGCACGGGCACCGAACTTGGGAGCACCGATATATACCGCATCCGCACCGTGATTAATGGCCTCAATACCACATTCCAGGTTCTTCGCCGGAGCGAGAAGTTCTATTTTACGCTGCTTTATCATTTGATGTCATTAACATTATAAGGTGTTTCCTGATAAACAAAGTAGTTTAACCAATTGGAGAACAAAAGGTTTGCATGAGCACGCCAACGCACCAACGGTCCCTTATCAGGATCATCATCTACATAATAATTACGAGGTATTTCTATCGGCAAGCCTTTACCCAAGTCACGACGATATTCCGTATCCAATGTCAACGGAGAATATTCCGAATGTCCGGTTACAAAGAACTCACGTCCGCCACGTGCCATTACCATATACACTCCCGCATCTTTCGACTCGGAAAGCAATGTCAGTTCCGGCACCTTCAAGATATCCTCCCTACGTACCTCCGTATGACGGCTGTGCGGTACATAAAAACAATCATCAAAGCCACGAAAAATAGAATGGTAAGGTTCCAATACCCGATGCTCGAAGATACCGAACATCTTCTTTTCCAACGGATATTTAGGAATCCCATAATGATGATAGAGCCCGGCCTGCGCCGCCCAACATATATACAAAGTAGAAGTCACATGCGTACGTGCCCAATCAAAAATTTCCGTAATCTCATTCCAATAAGTCACTTCCTCGAAATCCATCTGTTCCACAGGTGCTCCCGTAATAATCATACCATCATACTTCTCATGACGCATCTGGTCGAAATCCGTATAGAATGCCTTCATGTGTTCTATCGGTGTATTCTTGGAGGTATGACATTTGATCTTCATAAACGAGATCTCCACCTGAAGCGGAGTATTTGAAAGTAAACGCACCAAGTCCGTCTCCGTCGTAATCTTCAACGGCATCAGGTTCAGAATGACAATCCGTAGCGGACGAATGTCCTGCTGCGTAGCACGGGAAGTATCAATTACAAAAATATTTTCTTCCTTCAATAGCTCTATCGCAGGTAGTTTATCGGGTAAATTTAAAGGCATAATCGCTATATATTAGTAATTTGAGTGCAAAAATACGAAAAATATAGCAGATTATAGGGAGGTTGCTTATTTAGAAGACGTACAAATTAAGTCAATTTAATCATAGAAGCATAACAACTAATCAATAAAAGCTTTACTTTTGCGAAATAAAATTAGTACTAATAATTTAAATCTTAGAAAAATGGCTTACGTAATTAGTGACGATTGTATTGCTTGCGGAACTTGTATTGACGAGTGTCCGGTAGAAGCTATCTCTGAAGGTGATATCTATTCTATCAACCCGGATGTATGTACTGACTGTGGAACTTGTGCAGATGTTTGCCCGTCTGAAGCTATCCACCCAGCTGAATAATACAATCTACAACAAAAAGTATAGGCTGCTTTCTCTTGAAGGCAGCCTTTTTTTTCACCACAGAGGACGCAGAGGACACAGAGTAAAATAGCTTGGGAGATGTGTTGCAACTCTCCTTTTAGTGGAATCCCCCTTGCTACAAATCATTTGTGGCAAGGGGGATTTCTAATTTATAAGGAGGCGACACATCATTATTCCTTTCATTTTTTCTTCTCTGTGTCCTCTGCGTCCTCTGTGGTGGACTCTTATTTCAATTTAGCCAACGCTTCCTTGATTCGGCGGATAGCCTCCGTTATATTTTCATCACTTGTTGCATAACTCATGCGGATACATTCGGGAGCGCCGAATGAAGTACCGCCTACACAAGCCACGTGCGCTTCTTCAAGCAGATACATTGCCAAATCATCCGAGTTTTCAATCTTACGGCCCTCTTTGCTCTTTCCAAAGAAATAGCTACATTTCGGGAACAAGTAGAAAGCGCCTTGCGGAACATTCACTTCAAATCCCGGAACATCTTTCGCCAACTTCACAATCAAATCACGGCGACGCTCGAATGCTTTCTGCATTTCTTTCACCGGTTCTTGTGTTCCTGTATATGCAGCTTCAGCAGCTTTTTGAGAAACAGAGCAAGGACCTGAAGTGTACTGACCTTGCAATTTATTGCAGGCCTTTACAATCCATTCCGGTCCGGCAATAAATCCGATTCTCCATCCGGTCATAGCATATGCCTTAGACACACCGTTTACAATCACCGTACGCTCCTTCATTTCCGGGAACTGGGCAATACTCTGATGTGCACCGATATAATTAATATGTTCGTAGATTTCGTCAGCAATAACAATGACTTGCGGATGTTTAGCCAATACAGCTGCCAAACCGGCCAATTCTTCCTTACTATATACAGAACCTGTCGGATTGGACGGAGAACAAAGAATCAATGCTTTTGTTTTCGGAGTGATAGCAGCTTCCAATTGTTCTGGAGTAATCTTGAAATCTTGTTCGATACCTGCCGAAACGATAACAGGAGTACCTTCCGCCATTTTCACCATTTCCGGATAGCTCACCCAGTAAGGAGCAGGCACAATTACTTCATCACCCGGATTTACTAATACAAGAATTGTATTACAAACAGATTGTTTCGCACCATTTGCACAAGAAACTTGAGCGGCTGTATATTCAAGACCATTTTCTTTTTTCAGCTTCTCAACAATAGCATTGCGCAAAGCCGGATAACCCGGTACCGGAGAATAACGGGAAAAGTTATCATCTATGGCTTTTTTCGCAGCTTCTTTGATGTGGTCGGGAGTATTGAAGTCTGGTTCTCCTACACTTAAATTAATAACATCAACGCCTTGTGCCTTGAGCTCGTTGCTCTTCTGCGACATAGCAAGTGTCGCCGACGGCGACAAGCTGTTCAAACGATCTGATAATTGATTCATTTTGTATCTATTTTATTGTTGTTGAGTGAAAATCGTTGCAAAATAAGCGATAATATTCGACATATGAAAACAAATAGGCAATTTACTTATTAAAATGTAAAGTATGCCCCATTCTTTCCTTTTTCGTTCTTAGATATCGTTCATTATATGGATTGGGAACAGTTTCAACAGGTACATTTTCTACAATCTCCAAGCCATATGCTTCCAAGCCAACACGTTTCACCGGATTATTTGTCAAAAGCTTCATTTTGTGTACTCCCAACTCACGAAGAATCTGCGCTCCTACCCCATAATCACGCTCGTCAGCAAGATGTCCCAAACATACATTCGCATCTACCGTATCCAAGCCGTCTTCCTGAAGTTTATATGCTTTCATCTTTTCCATCAAGCCGATTCCACGTCCTTCCTGATTCAGATAAACGACTACACCTTTTCCTGCCGCTTCAATCATTTCCATAGCCTTATGCAACTGTTCTCCGCAATCACAACGCCTGGAACCAAAAATATCACCGGTGGCACAAGAAGAATGTACACGTACCAAAATAGGTTCGTCTTCATTCCACGTACCTTTAAACAAAGCGACATGCTCCAATCCATTTGACTTTTGACGGAAAGGAATCAAACGAAACATTCCATGTTCAGTAGGCATATTCACTTCCACCCCACGCTCTACAATGGATTCCTGTTTCAAACGATAAGCAATCAAGTCATGAATAGAAATCAGTTTCAGATCATATTCATCAGCCATTTTACGGAGTTCGGGCAAGCGTGCCATCGTGCCATCCTCACTCATGATTTCCATCAAAGCACCCGCCGGATAAAGACCGGCTAGACGTGCCATATCGATAGTCGCCTCTGTATGTCCGGCACGGCGTAACACTCCTTTTTCTTGTGCGTACAACGGGTTGATATGGCCGGGACGACCGAACGTAGCCGGTGTAGAAGACGGATCAGCCAATGCCTGAATAGTGGCAGCACGGTCGGCAGCAGAGACTCCGGTCGAACAACCGTCCAGTTTATCTATCGTAATTGTAAAAGGAGTTCCCAACACAGAAGTGTTATCACTTACTTGATGCGGCAAATCCAATTCCTTGCAACGAGACACTGTAATAGGTGCACAAAGCACCCCACGTGCGTGTTTCAACATGAAATTAACTTTCTCAGGAGTTATTTTTTCAGCAGCAATAATCAAATCTCCCTCATTTTCGCGGTCTTCATCATCCACCACTATGACAAACTTGCCTTCTTTAAAATCGGCAATTGCATCCTCTATTTTATCCATTTTAATCTCTTCCATAACAATTATTTATTAATTTTCTGTATGATGAATTGAACTTGTTCGTTGTTCTTTATAATCCGTTCCATATCCTTAGCCAGACGAATACGGAATGCCCAGATACGGAAATAGAAAAACAGCCCGATGGGGAAAATCACTCCAGCTGCCAGATTCAGCCAATATATATGGAACGGGCGCACATGAGCAGAAACGGGAATCATCGGATAATTGTTTAACAAACCTATCAAAGAAGCTGATTTCGTATTTGACATTTCCTCCACCAACGCTTCCAGTTTATCATTGACAGCCACCACCTCATCGTCCTTTTCACCCGACATCCACAGTTTGAAATAGTTCGGTGCTTTCGTCAACTGATTTTGAGCAATGTAAGTTTTACAATCCTCTGTAAGCTGCTCCAAATCGCCCGGGATACGTTCATAGTCAGGATCATTTATAATAACTTCTTTCTTGAATATATGCCGTACACTACGTATTCCGGCCACCTTCTTAAACCAGTTAATGTACGCATCGGCATTAAGCACCACAGAATCTTTATTCGATTTGTAAGTAAGGAAGATACCCAACGGAGCAAGGACAGCACTACTCGTCCACATACCCATCCATACAATCCACTTACCGTCACGGGCCATTTTATAGCCGGTGTTATCAATGATATAATAGATAATAAACACCAGTACCGACACAATTACCGGCATTCCCAAACCACCTTTACGAATAATACCTCCTAAAGGAGCACCGATAAAGAAAAACAACAAGCATGAGAGGGAAATTGTAATCTTCTTATGCCATTCCGTCTTATGTTTCCGAATGCTATAGTCATTACTCTCCATCGTATAACTCTTGAAAGTAAGGTCGCTTGCCATATTTTCCGCACGGCTAAGAGCAGCGGAAATAACTTTCTGCTTTTGCGTCAAAGGAGCAACATTATAAAGACTGTCCACATTATACGCATACACATCCGCTTTCTCCATCTTGACAGTGTCTTCTTTTGTCAATCCATAAGACGCGCGAAAATTTCCCTCAGCTATTTCCCGGTAATATTGCCTTCCTATACTGTCACCTACTACTTTCATCGAATCAATAGAGCTTTGCAACTGCGCCATGTCTTTAGCACTCGACTGCTTACCCATAATATCGCCGTCAACCATATTGAAATCAGAGTTAAACTCAATAATCGTATGTTTCTCTCTGAATGATTCACGACGATAAGGTACATTTTGAGACTTCATACTTTGCGCTTTCAGATTCTCAAACAAGTCTCCACTATACAAATGTAACCAAAGATGTTGCTTATCCGCTGTCATCTCCAGACGCCCGGAATCCGCATAAATAATATGGGCATTCTCAAATCCGTCTTTCAAATTATAGATCAAGACATCATACAGCATACCCGTTTTACGGTCTTTCTTGGCTATCTTTAAATTATAATCAGGGATTTCGGAATAGAAAACGCCTTCCGGAATATCCAATTCCGGAGATTTCTGTTTCATTGAAAGAATCAGAGTTCCCAACTTAGCTTGGGCAATGGGTCCTACTACATTTTGAAAATAGAATGAAACGCCTACAAGTCCACAAACAAAGAAAACAAGGGGACGCATAATTTTGAGCAAAGAAATGCCGGCAGCTTTCATTGCAAGCAATTCGTAACGCTCGCCAAAATTACCAAAAGTAATCAAAGAAGCCAGTAACACTGCCAACGGCAACGATACTGGCACTAATGTTAATGCAGAATAGAAGAAGAACTGAGCCATTACACTCATTTCTAACCCCTTTCCAACCAATTCGTCTACATATCTCCACAAGAACTGCATCATGAAAATGAACAGACAGATGAAGAATGTACCTATAAAGAGCATAAAAAAGCTCTTTACAATGAATATATCTAATTTCTTTATGCGTAGCATCTTAATAGGTTCGTGCAATTAGGATGCAAAATTAGCACAAAAAAAGGAGCACCGAAAATTTTTAGTTGAAAGTTAACTAAAAACCACAAGTTCTTCTTAATTTGGCAACCTGTGACTCCCATAATTCTTTCATATCATCCACTTCATCCGACTCTGCGAAATCAGTAATTTCTAATACATAGTCACTTGTCAACTCATTATATGTCATCTTGATTTCAAAGTAATCACGCTCGTTTTCATCATCCAACCAACGGAAACGGATAAAAGAGAAAGAGCGAATGGCAATAATCTCTGCTTTCCTCAGCTCTGTCTTCCCCCAATGGAACTCTACTATTTTATCGTCAGAAATAACTTTATCGGCAAACCAGTCCTCCAACCCGGTCGGTGTACTTATAGCTGACCAAAGAATATTTTTAGACGTTGCATTCAACAAATACTCCAAATGAATCTTTTCCTTTTTCATAGCAATTTCGAATTGTTTTTACGTGTGCCAAGATAAATACTTTTTTCTAAATAAGCGGCATAAATCAAGCACTTTATTTAATTATTCTTTCATTTCCAGTCCTAAAACTCCCTGCTTATAGGGGAAAGCAAAGCCTTTCTTGAAGAAAAGAACAAAAAAATTACCGATTTGTTTTGGAGATTATAAAAAAACATCTATCTTTGCACCCGCAATCGAGAAATGATGGCGGGATAGCTCAGCTGGTTAGAGCGCATGATTCATAATCATGAGGTCCCCGGTTCAATCCCGGGTCCCGCTACTTGATAAGAATAAGGCATTTGAGAGGCTTCCACTCTTGGGTGCCTTTTTCTTTTTTACCTCCGGTTTGCGCTATGGTTTGCGCCAGCGTCAAATTCAATGTAACATGGTTCAACAAATTTGGAACACATTATATATAATGTATTCCCCTCTTCGCAAAGAATATATTTAAGATTTACACTATAACTTTTCTATTTCTTCTTTAGACAGTCCAGTAGCCTGTGAAATTACATCAATAGCTATTCCTAACTTTTTTAAATTACGAGCATTCGCTCTTTTTACTTCTTTTCTCCCTTCTTCCCTTCCTTTCTTTTCCGCCGTAGATATAACACTATACCAGTCACGGAAATTTTTCAAACTGCCCCAATACTCACTCAGTTCAGTCTTGGTAAACTTTGCTATCTCCGCAGTTTCAAAAAGGCGGTCAAAAACTCTGTTCTGTAATGCTTTGGGACGTTCAAGCAGAGAGGCAAGATTACGCAGGACAAAAAGCCACTTGTCAAACATGCTCTCCAACTCATCCTCACTCTTGTTGAATTTAGGCATTTCAAGATAAACAAAGGTCAGCTTGTCATAGAAAACCTTGTGCGTATAAAGGTCTACAAGCTTCACCTCATGATGGAAATACTCCTCATCAGAATTGTCAAAGGAGAAATTCAGAATACCTACCACATAGACAGCTTTCAACTCATAATCCCATTCCCCACGTTTGGCCTGCTCACGAATAGGAAAAGTGAAATAAAAGACACTGCGGTCCCTGAAGAACTGCTGCTCGCCACGCTGCATCTCAACCAGAAACTTCTCACCCTTCTCATTCTCACAATATACATCAAATACAGCTCGACGGTCATATTCCTGCGTTCCAAGATGTTCAGCATTAAGATAAGTGACATCCTTGATTACCTCCTCCTTGAATAAGAGTGCATTCAAAAAGCTAATCAACAATTCCTTATTCATTGCCGTACCAAAAAGCAACTTGAAGCCAAAATCGGTATATGGATTACATACTTATCCTGTATTCCTTCCGTTCCCATGTCTTCTTCCATTTTTTATAGTTTGAAATTCCAATCCAGCCCCTTCATATAACCAATAATATGAGCCTTCCTTTGAAATGCCTCAATAGCCTTCCGGAGCATTATATACAAAAGTAGCAATAGATTCCGAGCATCAGCCGGAATGTAAACGGAAATCGACTGAACCTATGCATCACAAGCTGTAAAAGCTATGCAAGGGATAATCTGAGCGGAAAAATGACAGCTCAGAAATTCAATATCGCTGTCGGATTTCTCAATCTGACCTGTACCAACCAGTGTTTATCAACGGACGGGTACAAGGAAGAAATCAAAGCAACAAGTTCGAGGGGACTATATCAATTCACCCTGGACTTGTTCGGACAATATAATGTAGCAAAACATATTCACCTGATGCAATCGCTGGGTGACACAATGCTGAGTGAAAAACAGTTCTGCCAGATACTGGGAAGAATGAGGCTGTATAACTACCTCCTTCAGCACCAACAGAGGATGCTACCGAGACTGCTTATTACGGACAGTCAGATCAACAATGTAGCAAAACAATATATCCACGATGAGAACTTTACCGGGACTAACAGTGAACTGAGTATGTGGATGTTCTACAACCTTATAACAGGAGCAAATAAGAACAGCTATCTCGATTCATTTCTAGGACGTAGTGTAAATGCGACGGAAATTTCGGTAGGAATGACAGAAGCATTGAATCACAGGGACGAGGCATATTCCTAGTTTATAGAATGACCGGAAGAATATGATTTGAACTACATATCCGAGGAGGGTATCACCAGGGAAGAAAGGTGGTATCCTCTTTTTTTGTTATCAGAAATTTAACTAAAAAAGAAAGGAGAAAATATATGAAAATAGCATGTATACAGGACATATACAAATGTGACACCTGTAAATCAGCATTAGACGAGCACGGAAGGAGTTGCAGGCACGGGATGTTATTTCCCCTGCTTCTTTTAATGGGAAATTTTAAAAGATGCATGAATTATGAATTTGATGCAGAGAAGGTAAAACTTCAACTGCAAAAGAAAGAAGCATCAAAGTATTCTCCGGACAAGGACGGGATATACAGGGGGAAAAATGCGGAAGGTGTGTTGTCATGCCTTCTTAAGAATGGAGACTATTCGATTTACGGATATGGCGGAACAAAAGGCCGTTTCTTTGACAGGGAGGCGGAAAAGTGGGTGGCATTTGACAATTCCACAAATGACTGTTGGGTGGAGGAGTTCAACAGCGAAGCGGAAGCGGCAGAGTGGCTGAATGAGAAGTATGGCCGGTATAAGATATGATAATTACAACCAATGGAAATTTAAAATCAATATCATTATGGAATATATGGAACATTCTAATTTTTACGCCATGTGTGATAAAATCAGGAAAATGGAGGCAAGAGAACTGAAACTGGCATTGGAGGCCCATGGTGGCGGATTTGTCTGGATTGATGATGAAAACGATGAGGAACAATTATATGAACCGCCTATAATTATGGTTAATTCAAATGACGGTCCTATGGACGTTGTGGTTCATAAAGCATGGCTGGATGATGGTTGTATTGGATTATTGACTTATGATAATGAATGGGGAAACCGGGTAGATATTGAGCCGGAAGATATTGCTCCCGGACACCTTGCTTATCTTATAGAGTACATGCCTGTCACAGACAAGATAAAATCAGTAGCTTTAAGTTGAATTTTATAAATGGTATCAGAAACAAAAATGGGCATAGACATAATCAGTCAAACAAACCGGAATAAAAAAATGACGATAAACGATATCGTGGACAAACCGGGACGCGGTTACTACTGTAATGAATGCGATTCGTCATTTGATGTAATTTAGCTTATGGAATACAGAAGATGAATGAAACATTGGAACAACAAATAAGGAGGCTAGAGTTTTGCCGTGATTGTATCGTACTTGATTACGATGCCGGAAAAAGATATAAGCAGATACAAGGAGGCTGAAACATCACTCCACAGCCTTATCAGTAAATTCACAACAACAGAAAAGAAGCGTTATGGAAACGATTAATCTGACAAAAAAAGAAAAAGAATGGATCAAGGAACTGAAGGTATTAATTCGAAAAAAGCCGAAGTCATTGATTCTCTTTGCCAACGGGCATCTGAATATCCTGAAAGGGACCAAGGAAAATCCTTCATGTGAGATGGAAAACGGGACATGGATGGAAACAGAGTCGTGGATTCTATCATGTACGCCTGTGAGGGTGGAGGATTTTAATTTAAAACAATAATAGTAATGGAGTTTAATACGGTAGTCTTCGGGCTACCATAATCAAGAATGAATAAAACAAGGTAAATATATTGACAATAGAAATTCCAGAATCAAACAGAAGAAAATCCGAGGAGGATGCACTTGCTGCTTTCATCCTCTCGGAACTTAAGGAGAAAGGCGAATGTGTCTACTTCCACTATGGAGTAGGCTGGGGAAACAACTGGCCTCATAGTTGGGCAAAAAATACCGGAAGTGATGCCAGGAACAGACATCCAATTTCGGAGCTGGCACACGATAACGTCATAAGAGCGTCTATAACCAAAGGCTATTCTATCGAGTATAGAAACGAGATAGCCGCCGGAAGATACGTGATTATTAGAGGATAGAAAGGAGGTATTATGGCATGGCTGGCAACAGACAAAAACGGGAAAGAGACAATATCACCCGGCAGACCTGAATTTGATGGTTTTGAGTGGTGTTATACCGAAGAAAACTCTATAGAAAGCGAATATGGGAATATAGAATATTCCATGGACCTGCCTGATGGAACAATTGAAAAGATATTGGGCAGAAAGTTGACATATGAGGAAAGTCCTGTAGAAATCAAATAGAAAAGAATTATGGAAAGATTTGAACTTGAAAACAGCAGGGAGTTCAAGGCGGCACAGGAACTGGAAGACGCCTTGAACAATATGTCATGGAACAGCGAATTGCGGAGTCAGTGGTGTATTATCACAGGATACTCCAACAAAAACACAGGAATACAAAAAGGAAAACTGGCATTATTCCGACTATGACGAGGAATATATGAACATGCAGAAGACATAACCATATATCAGGTATGGAACGATATCCTCTGTGAATATGAAAAAAGACAATATCCGTAGAGTCAGCACAAAGACTGCAGGAAGCGGGAGAACTTCATAAATTGAATGACATGCTTTATGACGGAATAGATGAGGAAACAGGACTGCCTTATGCATACGAGATGAATGAAATAAATGTTTGACCCACAAAAAATAAGAATTATGGAATTGCTTAAGAAATTATACAAGGTTTATAGCCCGAGCGGAAAAGAACGGGCGATGATCAAGTTTATATGGAATTATACCAAGAGAATTACCAGTACCAAAGTTGAAACAGACGCAGCCGGGAACTTGTATATAACAAAGGGGGAAGCGGAATGTATGAAGACAGGAAGATTCTGTCCTAAGTGCGGACGTATGCCGAGTAAATCTAAAATAAAAGGTTACTCACTTCAATGTAAGAGCTGTAATGAAGACTTTTACAGAATAGAGGTATTAACCGGGAAACAAATAACTCAAAAACAAATAGCAATGGAAAAGATTATTGAAGACTTCCTTTCCCGTATACAAAATGAGACAGGAAAATACCACCTTACAACTATTGAAGAGTGGGAATGCATGTGTAACACCTTCCGGTATATCCAAAGCGGAGAAGCTGACATGAAGGAGAACTGGATTGGTATCATAGGCCGGAACAGCACATACTACGACGGGTATGGTAACGGACCTGTGGTAGATGTCAAATACGGAAGATTCTTTATCTGTCTGGAAAAGAAACTGATGAGAGGACAGGCTTTTGAAGAATTTTATGAAGGACGTAACGTGGACTGATATGGAGAACAAAAATTATGATCTGAAATTGGCAGGATATATATGGTCAATCCTAAAGACACAGCCCTTTATAGTAATGTCATGGGGAGTGGATATGAATACGATAAAACCGGTCGAAGAAGGACCGGAATTTCATGTACAGGGATTCATACATACAGGAATGGTGCGGATCATTCTCGATGAAGGAAAGGATCTCTTTGAAATACATCTTATCCCCGATTCTGAAGGAGAAGAAAAAGTGATAGAAGATGTTTATCTGGACATGTTTGTTTCCGTGATAGACAGGAATCTGGAGAAAACGGATGACTATGAGAAGAGGATTTCCGATACATACGATATTATAAGGTATTAGGGAATTTCAGAGAAATTCAGAATCTAAAAAGACGGCTTTCTGTGAGAGAATAAAATTTATAGCAACTCGAAATCTCACGGAAAGTCTTTTTTATAAACCTTATTCTTCGAGTTTAAAGGTTATTGAACGTCCGTTTAGTAACCGGGAAGAGTGTTAATTGAATGTTAAATATGGGACAACAGAAGAATTATATAGCTTATCTACGGCAGTCAACGATGAAACAGGAAATATCAGGACTTGGCGTAGAGGCACAAAGAGAAATTATACAGAATTACCTGAAGGAGAGAAAACCGGTCGCTATCGAAACAGAAAGCGGTCGTAAATCTGACAGGCCCAAACTTACGGAAGTTTTGGAGGTATGTAGAAAAACAGGTTCCATCCTGATTGTCGCAAAACTGGGCAGACTAAGCCGAAACGTTGCTTTCACCAGTAAATTATTGGAATCCGATGTAGAAATAGTGTTTTGTGATTTTCCGGAGGCGAACAAACTCGTACTGCATATAATCAGCAGCATAGCGGAATATGAGGCGGGACTGATCAGCCAGAGAACAAAACAGTCTCTAAGGACAAAGAAAGCAAGAGGATGCAGGCTTGGCAAATCTGAAAACTTATTGAGCAGATTACCACAGGCAGTAGAGAACAGCAACAGAACCAACAGACAGAAGGCTCTCGATAATCCAAATAACAAGAGGGCTGTTGCGTTATTGAAAAGTCTAGTAAAAGAAGAGAAGTCATTGTCAGAGATGGCAAGAATATTGAACAAGGAAGGATTTGTGACAGCCTGGGGATGTCAGTTCAAAGCATCGCAGGTCAGTATATTGCTTAAAAGATATAACCTAAAATAAAGGAGGAAACCGAATCATGGAAACCGAATACGTTATACTCCCGGAGTTTTCAACAGGAGAAATCATAAAGATTAAATTAAGTGAACGGCAGAAAAAGGAATCGGAACAATACGATGATTTTGAAGAGTATCTGGCAACACTGGAAAAAGAATATGAATTCAGACTGGATGACTGCCAATGGATGGTTACTGAAACTTATCTGGAACGCAAGTACGGATTCTGATATAAAATGACCAAAAATACTAAGGAAAACTATGTGGAATGGTTTCTCTTTTTTTCTTCCATCATCTGGTTTATAATACAAAACTCAGATGTTACCGAAAAGACACCATAAACCGAACTTTATATTTTCTTTAATACATATCAAGATTAGATAATATTAAGAATTATATACCTTCATCTAATATTGCACACTGCTCTAAGAAAGGTAGGAAAACTAAGAAAATCACCTCCTGTAAACTCTAGAGATAATTTAAATATTGTATTTTTCTCGAATTATATAAAGTATAAACAATAATGTATGTATTTAGTATAAGCAAATAACACTTTTAACACATTAGCAAAAAGTCATTTAAAAATGCGTATTTCGTAACTACTAAGATACTACGAATATACACAAAAAAACATATATAAGAAAATGATAACACAAAGACAATGAATGTCATTTTTTGCACATTTTTATCATAGTTAAAAAAATAACATTTTTACCATTTTGTTCTGTTTTATAGTATTTTTGCAAACCAATTAGTATATATTTTAATAAAATGAAAATTTTTCTTTCTATCTTATTTATCTGTAAATCAAGTGTAAAATTTAAAAACATCAAATCAAGAGATTCATTTCAAATTTTCATTGATTGTCTTCTGGTAACAGCAAAGAAACCTGTATTTATTTAATTTATAATTTCAAAATGAAAAGATTATTTTTCGGAGTAGTCTTTTTAGCAATCTTAAGTGTTCAATTAATAATGGCGCAATCATTTGTTGTCAAAGGCAAAGTTGTCTCCAAGACAGATGGTATGCCATTGATTGGTGCTTCGGTATTGCAAAAAGGGACTACCAATGGGGTAGTTACTGATATTGACGGTAATTACCAGCTGCAAATTCAAGGCAAGGACGCAATGTTGAGATTTTCATACATTGGAATGCAGCCTCAAGAGTTTAAAGTCAATGCTCAAACAAATGTTTTAGATGTGACTTTAGTTGATAATACCGAAATGGTAGATGAGGTTGTAGTTGTTGCTTACGGTGTACGTAAAAAAGGTACAATAGCTGGTTCGGTATCAACTGTAAAATCAGAAAAATTAGAAAATGTACCGGCTGCCGGTTTCGACCAGGCACTGCAAGGGCAAACCCCGGGACTTATGGTTATATCCGGTTCGGGTGAACCCAGTGCAGCCTCCACGTTCCAGATTCGTGGAACAAACTCCATCAACTCAGGCACTTCCCCTCTGTTTATATTGGATGGAGTACCTATTTCCAGTTCAGATTTCAATACAATCAGTCCGAGTGACATCGAATCCATTTCTGTACTGAAAGACGCTTCTTCTACTTCTATTTACGGAGCTCGTGCCGCCAATGGTGTTGTAGTCATCACCACCAAGCGAGGACGTTCAATAGATGGAGCCAAAGTAACTTTCCGTGCACAATACGGTTTTTCACAACTGACCCGTTCCAAATGGAATATGATGAATACAGAAGAACGCATTCAATATGAAAAAGAAATCGGAATAGATGCCGGAAAAGATTATGATGTATTAAGAAGAACCAATGTCAACTGGCTTGACCAGGTATTCAATGACAGCGCCCCTTTGCAAAATTATGAATTGTCGGTAAATGGTGCTACAGAAAAAACAAACTATTTCGTATCCGGAAGTTTCTTTGATCAGGATGGTATCACCACAGGCTCAACTTTTCGCCGGTATAACATGCGTGCCAATGTAGAAAACAAAGCTACCAAATGGTTGAAATTAGGCACAAACTCTATGTTTTCCTACGATGAGACAGAACAGGCCGAGTCCGGAAACGGTTACGCACTGAATGCTCCGATTCCGGCTGCACGCTTTATGCTGCCTTACTGGAATCCTTATCGTGAAGACGGTTCGCTTGCTTCCATCAACGACGGAAGCTGGACAGGAACAGGAGAAAACCCGTTGGAATGGATGGCCAATAACCCTGTAAAATATAAGAAATATAAAGTAATATCTACGCTTTTTGCTGAGGCGACACTATTAGAAGGGCTGACAATCCGCTCTCAATTTGGTATCGATTTTTCTCACCAGTCAGCGTTTATGCAATCATTCCCAAGCTATAAACCGAACAACCTGCAAGGTAGCTCCGGCAGAAGTTCTACGGATATATTGAACCTGACCATTACCAATACGGCTAATTACCGCTTTATGTTGAAAGACATCCATTCTTTCAATTTTATGATTGGACAGGAAGGCGTTGACTTCCGTCAGGAAGGTTTTATGGTAAGTACCAGAGGGCAGAATAACGATTTCCTGACCAACGTCACTTCCGGTACACGTGCTACCAGTTGGAGTGATGTAGCTGCCGCTTATGCATACGTATCTTTCTTCGGTAGAGGTGAGTATAACTATGACGACCGTTATTATGCAGACTTTTCTGTCCGTACGGACGGTTCTTCCCGTTTCGGTGTAGACGGTCGCTGGGCTACCTTTTGGTCGGTAGGTTTAATGTGGAACTTGCGTAAAGAGAAATTCATGCAGAAATACGACTGGCTGACCAACGCACAGGTAACATTCAGTACAGGTACTTCCGGTAACTCTACCATTCCCAATTATGACCACCTGGCTTTGGTATCCGGCGGACTTGATTATATGGGAGAAGCAGGTATCGCCCCTTCTCAAAGAGGTAATGAAAAATTAGGTTGGGAACAGTTGTGGACCACCAATATCGGTTTGCACCTGGGATTATTTTCCCGTATCAACTTTGACTTCGAGTTCTATAACAAACGTACTTCCAATATGTTGATGGAAGTTCCTGTGTCCTACTCTGATGGAGGTTACTCCTCTCGTTGGGACAACGTCGGCGTGATGGTCAACCGCGGTGTCGAAATGTCATTAAATACCGACATCATCCGGACAAAGGACTTCACATGGAATATCAATGCCAATGTTTCTTACAACAAAAATGAGCTGAAAGAGCTGTATAACGGTGCAGATGAATACATTGTAGGTACCACCGCAAGCAAACTGACCGTAGGGCATTCTGTCAGTGAGTTTTACATGAACCGCTATGCTGGTGTCAATCCGGCTAATGGTGATGCGTTGTGGTACACCAAAGACGGTGAAGTGACTACTGAACTCAGAGAAGCAGACAAAGTGATGACCGGTAAAAGCTATATCGCTCCGTGGCAGGGTGGTTTCGGCACTACACTGACTTGGAAAGGCTGGTCACTAAATACACAGTTCAGTTGGATGGCCGATCGTTGGCTTTACAACAACGACCGCTATATGGAAGAAAGCAACGGACAATTCTCTATGTACAACCAATCGAAAAGACTGCTTTACGACCGTTGGAAAAAGCCTGGAGACATAACGGATATTCCTCGTCACGGCGTTTATGCACAGCATGATACCCGTTTCTTGGAAGACGCATCATTCCTTCGTCTGAAAAACCTGATGTTGTCCTATACCCTGCCGCAGAATTGGCTGAAGAAGACCAAATTCATCAGCTCTGCGCGTCTTTACGGACAAGCTCAGAATCTGTTGACATTCACCAAGTTTACAGGATTGGATCCGGAAACGAACTCAAACATGTATCAGGCTGCCTATCCGATGTCACGTCAGTTCAGTTTCGGATTAGACATTACATTCTAAAAACATAGTAATCATGATAAAAAAGATAAAGATATATATCACCTTGGCTGCTGTCGCTTTCTCTTCGGTGTCTTGTCTAGACAAATATCCTGAAGATGCGATTCCGGAAGGAGATGCAATCAGAACTGTAGAAGAAGCCAATCAGGCTGTGATTGGAATTTATGCCTACATGAAGAATCCTAATCTTTATAGCGGCTTACTGACATTATTACCCGACTTACAAGCCGATCTGGCTTATGCCGTAGAAGGATACACCAATACATACGGCAACATTTGGCGCTGGGATATCCTGCCTACCAATACAGAAGTGGAGGCCGTTTACGGAACACTAAATGCTCTGATCGGTAAATGCAATTTCCTGCTGGAAAGAATTGCCGTATTGGAGCAGGAGGTTGACGATGAAGATTATGAGAAATTACAACAGTTCAAGGGAGAGGCTCTCTTTGCCCGTGCCCTCTCATATTCGGATCTTATCAAGATGTATTGCAAAGCATACGATCCTGCCACTGCCGCTGATGAACTGGGAGTAGTATTGGTATCAAGCTATTCAAACGCTGGCACATTGAAACGTGCTTCCTTGAAGGACTCTTATCAATTCGTACTAGACGATCTAGCTCAATCTGCAACTTGCCTCAAACCGGATGAAAACGAGAATGACGAATCTTATTATGATACTCCCTACTTCACTATATATGCAGTAAACGCTCTTTACGCACGTGTCTATCTGAATATGCAAGAATGGGACAAGGCAATTGAGTATGCTTCGAAAGTAATCGACAGCCGTAAATTCAAGTTGTCCAGTACAACCGAAATGATTGATTCCGAAACTTCCTATTATCAGTATATGTGGCAGTACGACCATTCCACGGAAACCATCTGGAAAGTAGGATTCACCACCACATCATATGGTGGAAGTTTAGGACAGATATTCTTCAATTATGATTTCAATTCGTTCAAACCGGATTATGTTCCGGCAGAATGGGTGTTGAATCTGTATGCAGATACTGATTTGCGTGCTACTACTTTCTTCCAATCTTATAGAACCGGATACGAACACGGTCTACAATGGCCTTTGCTGGCTAAATATTTCGGAAACCAGGAATTCTATGAACAGAACATCCTGCATGTTACCATGCCGAAAGTATTCCGTCTCTCTGAACAGTATCTGATTCGCGCAGAAGCTTATTGCCAGAAGTCGAATCCTGAATATGGGAAAGGAGCAAATGATCTTACCACATTACGTCAGGCACGTTATTCAAACTACGGTTCCGCTTCTTTAACGGAAGAAAACTGGTTCAAGGAAATATCAGAAGAACGTGTGAGGGAACTTTATATGGAAGGCTTCCGTTTGAATGACCTGAAACGTTGGGGGCAACAAGGACTTGTTGACGGATTCACCCGTAAGCCACAAGCGAATACGATTGCAGTAGGAAGCAGTCTGAAGGTAGATGCTTCCAATCCTTTGTTTGTATGGCCTATTCCACAACACGAACTGGATTTACCGGGGTCGCAAGTTGAACCGAATGAGAGCAATAAATAAGTAACTAAACAGAATATATGACAATGAAACACTATCTAGCAGGATTATGCACGACTGTCATCATAGGATGCAGCCTGGCAGGATGTGACGAAGATCATGTCACATACGACGGTCCGAATTATGTCATGTTCTCCGATACATTATCGACTATTGCCATTCAGAATAATGACTACCATGATGTATATATATCAGCTACCCAAGCATGCGGTTACGACCGCACCTACGGAGTAGAAGTAATAGACAAGGAGAGCAACGCCATCGAAGGGAAACATTATTCAATCGAGTCCAACTCAGTGACGATTAAAGCCGGTGAGTACTCTACAGCGGTGCGTATCCGTGGTAATTTCGACAAAATTGCAGACACGGATTCTATCGGTGTCACGCTGCGCCTGGTCAATAAAGAACAGATATGGAGCGTATATGGTGATAAGGCACGCGTTGTCTTGCGCAAAGTATGTCCATTCAATCTGAATACCTTCACTCGCTACTGTCGTGTTACTTCTACATATTTTGATAGCCACATGCCGGGTGTAACAGAACGTATCATTATGACCGAACCCGATCCGGAAGAAGAAAATGCAGTCATACTCAAAGATTTCTTCTATAAAGGATATGACATTAAAATACGCTTTAGTACCGAAGATCCGCTCCAACCGCTAATCGACTTGGAGCAAGGTCAGGTGATAGCCAGTACGAATGAAGTTTTCGGAGGACCAATTGGAGATGGTAATCTAAGAATACAGCAACCTGTCAATATGCTTTCTTATTATAATGTATGTCAGCATTATTGTATGTTATATTTTATGCTGTATGCACAAAAGGGAGACGAAGTACAGACAGAAAACACCTATCTGACTATTCTTGAATGGATCAGTGATGCTGAAGCCGGAGTTAAACCGGAAGAACCATCAGATGAGAATAACTAAATAAACGGAAATTCAAATGAGTATGAAAAATATAAAATGGCTCTTGGGAGCATTTTCAATGCTGCTGGCTATGACTACCTTTACTGCTTGTTCGGATGACGACGACAAACTGGAAGTTCCGGTATTCCCGGAATCGGTAGTACTTAATTGCCAGCCGGGAGAGAATGAGTCGGCCGAGTTGGTATTTACCGCCAACCAGCCTTGGACACTCGCTTCTTCCAAATTATGGTGCAAATTCTCTGTAGACGGTGAATTGCAGAATTCATTGGCCGGTAAGGCGGGTGAACAGAAGGTGCAAATAATAGCTACAGACGATGTGTGGGATTTTGAAAATTCTTTGGCTGAAATCACATTATCAATGGGAGGGCAGACGCAAGCGATTGCTGTAGTGAACCGTTCTGCCAATACACGCGATTTAAAGATGTATCAGGACATCGAACATCCTTTCGGAGAGGGAAATCCGGCTACATTGAAATATTTAGATATAGGAATCAGTTTGGAGAACATCAGCGTAGTTGCGAATTTTGATTGGGAAATACAAAAATATCCGGAATGGATCTCCATCGATGGCAAATACAGAGTAGGAAGAGCCGGCAAGACATCTGTTATTGCTCTTGATTTTGCAGAGAATGCAGATGTGAGATATCCATTAGAAGCAGGAGATATAAATAACAAAATTGTATTCGTAAATAAGGACGGACAAGAATATTCTATCGAGATTCCGGTTGCGTATGAAGGAATGCCGGAAGATGCTGTGCAGTTCCCAATGAATACGTATGGGTGGACTTTTTCACAGGATGGCAACCAATATTGGACTGCCAGTTTATCCGGTGAAGAAGTGGAGAAAAAAGAGGCCCCAATGAAATTACAGGTTATTACCCGCGATGATGAATATAAAACGGTATGCCTTTCGTTTGATGAAAAATGGGGGTATACACCGTTGGACGAATGGTCTACTTGGATCTTTCCAGAAAAAGACGAACAAGACGTCCGCAATATTTCTATATCTGTCAAATCTAATGAAGAGGATATGATGACCGGTAATAGCGGAGACCCTCGTAAAGGAATGGTGTTAGTGCTTCCATCTAAAAAATATGAAGAATTAGGGGGAGATATGAATAATCTTTTCGATGATTTAGACGGTTTCTTTGAATTAAAAGCGCAATACACTCCATATATTTTAGTAGACTTTACTCAAGAAGGTAAAGAGGCGATAGAAAAGGGTGGATTTATTATTGAAGGTTTGCCTGAAGGTGAAGATCCTGTGAAAGTAGAAGTCGATCCAGATAAGTATGGTACATCGAATGTTTGGGCGGTTGCTTTGGATCATACACAAGCTTATGAAAACCTCCAAGTAACGGTAGCCGGATGTGATATTATTATGCCAGAGTGTGCAAATCCATGGACAGGTGTAAGTATTAAACCATGGGATGGCAATATGTGGGGATTGACAGTTCCGGCATATCCCGAAGTACAAACACCACCTATGGTTGTGACCATCAAAGAGTATGCACAAGATGATATGAATATGGAACATGGAGAAATCGTAAGCGTACTTTTGATTGAACAGTATTAATGCTTAGTTAAAAAAGATATTTTCAAATTATGAAATTAAAATCATTCTTTTCAAAACTGAATATAGCCACAGTTATTGCCCTGCTCTGCACAGTGGTAATGACCGGATGCTCCGATGACAACGAGGAGATGCAGACAGGCAACGGTTATGTGCAGTTTAAACTCTATAAGAGTATTGAAGGTGGGGAGAAATCTGCCACCCGTACAACTACTGACAGATTGGATTTCTTGAATGATGCCAAGAAAATGCAGGTTGTACTTTTGCACAATAACACAACGATTACTCAAAGTGTTCCTCTGAATGCATATAATGACCAATCGGCAGAATACGGTTTGCGCAGCGATAAACTGAAACTGCTTCCGGGAGAGTACACATTGGTCGGTTATTACCTGTTCAACAAAGTGGAAGAGAAAATATTCTCTGGAGAACCGGCAGAGCCTACCGTTTTCACCATACAGACAGGTGGATTGATCGTACAGGACATTTATGTGAAAGCTGTCAACAGTGGTTTGGTAAAGTTCAAATTAGTGAAAGACTTTTATGAAGGCACTTCTGAAAATACACGTGCCGGAGGAAACGGAGGTGGAAAGACGTATCTTTTCTCTGAGATAGCTAAAGTGGATATCAAAGTAAGAAACCGTTATACTCAGCAGGACAGTACTTTCACCAACTTGAAAGTGAAGTATAAAGAAGGGTTTGATGGCACAGAAGCCGGAAGTCCGGGAATGGCAGTCGGCGTTATTGACACATTGGTTACTTTAGAGGCCGGTGAATATGAAGTCATTTCGTATACTACTTACAATAAGACAAGTAAAATACCTTTGGAATCGACTGCATCACTGAAAGAAAACAGTTTTATTATCAAGGAGGGTGAAGAGACCCATGCAGAAGTTCCGGTGAAAACCAATCTTCTGGCTGCAGACATCCAGGATTATTATGCTTTAAAAGCGATTTGGAAAGCTTTAGGAGGAGAAAACTGGTCGTTCAACGGCGAGGGATATCCACGTGGCACCAACTGGGACTTCAACAAGGAAGTAGATATGTGGGGAAATCAGCCGGGAGTTGCAGTGAACAGCGAAGGGCGTGTAACAGCCCTGAATATCGGTGACTTCAATCCTAAAGGAGTTGTCCCCAAAGAACTCGGCTTGCTTACCGAACTTACGGTTTTGACACTCGGCTCTCACAATGATAAGATCGGCTCTATCAGCCCGCAAATGAAATACGGGGCAGAAGCCGCTACTACTTATCTTGAAGAGACACGTAACGACTATTACAATAAGTTTTTGAAAAAAAGTCCGTACATTAACTTCTCTGCAACATTGCAACCGGATTTCAAAGTTGAGGACTTGAAGAAAAACAAGACTAAAGAGGCGGATATCATGCCGGCAGATGTGCAGCCGGGTGACTATACCAATGGTATCACCGGATTTGAGGATGGAGATAATATTTTTAAGAATCTGACCAAACTGCGCCAGTTCTATATAGCCAATGGTGAGATTAGCTCATTACCTTCTTCCATAAAATACTTGGAAGAGTGCCGTGATGTGGAAATCTACAACTGCCAGAAAATGACAAAATTTCCCAAAGAATTAAATACACTGAAGAATCTGGAGGCATTGAATCTGGCCATGAATCCTCAGTTTTCAAGTGAGGAGCTACTGGATGGATTGAAGAGTCTGGCAACATCAGATGCCGGAAAAAGTATACAAATCTTATACTTGGGCTATAACAACCTGACCGAAATTCCGAAAGAATTTGCGGAAATGAAAAAGTTGTCTAAGTTGGATTGCGTACACAACAAAATCAAAAACCTTTATCCGATGGGTGCCGATATCGATTTGACGCAATTGAATATGGACTACAATGAGATTGAAGAAATTCCGGATAATTTCAGCGGTATCAACAACATCGAAACATATTCATTCTCTCACAACAAGCTGAAAGTATTGCCCGATATGTTCGATGCCAGCTCCATTTATGTCATGAGTTCTGTCAATTTCTCATACAACGAAATAGCAAGCATCGAAAATGATGGCAACGGCTATAAAGGGATCAATGCCTCGACGATAGACTTATCATACAACAAGCTGACTAAGTTTCCGGGGGCCATCATTCAGGCGGGTTCTCCGGTAAGTTCGTTGACTCTGGCAGGAAATCAGATTTCCGAATTTCCTAAAGGAGCTTCAAAAGGTCCGAGAGCCAATATGCTGAATACACTCGATTTGACTTTCAACTGCCTGACTGAACTACCGGAAGATTTCTCTACCAACTTCTACTATATAGTACAGATGGATTTAAGTTACAACCGATTCAACAAGTTCCCGTTCGAGGCACTGTATATTCAGACATTGCGTTCTATCGCAGTCCGTCATCAACGTGACGCGGACGGTTATCGTTGCATGAAAGAATGGCCTACCAATGTAGCTACCTGCCCGGTACTGCAACGTCTCTTCTTAGGTGGTAATGATATCGGTGAAGTGCCCGAAACTGAGGAAATCTCTTACCGCATTTACATACTCGATATCAGCGACAATCCGGAAATCGTAATTAACGTATCAGCCGTTTGTCCTTATATCACTGCCGGAATGTATACATTGATTTACGACTCTTGGCAGAATATCCGCGGATGTCCTGCATTAAAGTTGGAGAATAAATAAGTTGTATTGCAGTAAAATAGAATTTTATGAAGAAATATATAGTAAAACTGACTTTAGGCTTGATGTTGTCTGCAGCTTTCATTACGGCTTGCACAGACGATGATGACGATGATCAAGCAATTGCTTTCGGGCTGAGCACGGAGGAACTGGTTTTTCCGGAAAATGGCGGAACAGAGAGTGTGACAATTACTGCTGCCAATACCTGGAATATAAATGCAAACGCATCCTGGTTGAAGATTACACCGGCAAATGGTATGGGAAGCGGAGAGTTCACCGTTTCAGCAGATGCATCGGTATTGGCAGAACCGAGAACAGCATCCATCCGTATAGAAGCTGCCGGAGAGATGCCTAAGACCATCAAACTGACCCAGATGGGATATCAATTGGGAGTGTATCCTTCCACCACTGATACGCTGATTGAAAATTCGGCACTAAAAGACAAGCGTTTCTTTGAACTGTCTGTTGTAACCAACGTGAGATTTAGCGTAGAAATAAAGGAAGCTATTTTGGATGAATCCGGAAACGACACCGGTGAAATGGGCGAAAAGGCCAAATGGCTCTCTACGACTTACAAAGAGAAAGATTTGAATCTTGACTATGGTCAGCGCCCGGTTGCCGCCAAACTGCGCTTTGACTGGAATGTCAATGTAGAAGACCAGAAGCGTGCGGCTAAAATTGCTTTCAAATTTACAGACAATGACGGAAATCCTCAGGAAACGGTTGTGACGGTAATGCAAAAAGCAGCTCCTACCATTACGGACAACCGTGCAGGAGACTCATTGGCACTGCTGATTATCAGCGAACGTCTGAATGTGATGTCGCCTTGGGATGGTAGCCGCAATATGAGATATTGGAACGGTGTAAAACTTTGGGAAAATACCGATCAGGAGGTAAAAGATAATCCTCAAATGAAAGGTCGTGTGCGTTCCGTTCTCTTTAGCATGTTCCAAACAGAAGAATCGGTTCCTGCTGAAGTCACCCATCTGAAATATGTAGAAACATTGGAATTCTTCAGTAATGCGAATAATGGATTGAAGAGTATCAAATTAGGAAATGAGGTCTGTCAGTTGGAGTATCTGAAAAATTTGAGGTTAGATGCTTATGGCTTGACGGAATTGCCTGATATCAACGAATTAAAAAAGCTGGGAGACAAATTGGAAGTTTTAAGTTTGTCCAGCAATAATTTCAACAAGATACCGGCTGTGCTCAATAAAGAGATACTTCCGAACTTAAAAGTGTTGAAAATGAATGCTAACAGAAGAAGAGACGTTGTTTCCGATCTGACTACGCTGGATAAAGATAAGGATGGCTTATATTTGGATTTGAGCAGCTATGCAGATAAACGGCGCTTCATGGAAATGCTGGCATGGGAATTGGATACTTTACAACTTTCCAATAACTATATCGAAGGTGAATTGCCAACTGATAAAGATCTCTCTGACTCCGGATTGTTTGACCTCTATACAGAGGAAGATATTAAAGCATCCCAAAATACAGGAGATAAGAAAGATGAATTACCTGAGATTCTGGTAAGCACACCAAAAGTAATGTTCAAGACCAAAGGATTTACTGTCAACCTGAACTATTTGCATGGTGAAATTCCCAATTGGATTCTGCTTCATCCTCAAATGGCTGACTGGAACTCATTCACTTTCATCTTTACTCAAGAAGATGCAAAGAGTGATACAAAAGGCAACCTTCCGGGCTTTGTCAATATACCGAAGGATTTTGAAGAATATTACGAGTTGTATCCTAACAAACGCCCGACTTGGGAAAATTAAACAGTTGAAGAATTATGAAAAAGATATACTATAAAATAGCGATTTTGTTCACTGCTTTTTTCGTGTCCTGCACAGACACGGAAATGGTAACAACGAATGAACTGACTACTCCGGTAACTTCCATTCCGGCAGATGCATGCCGGGGAGAATTGTTAATCAAGTTCAAACCGGAAGTTGCTGATTTATTGGATCAGGCACAGACACGTTCAGAACGGGGTGTGATGACTCGTTCCAGTATTCCCACTGTAGATGAAGTGCTGGATGTTGCAGGCGCTTATCATTTTGAACGTATTTTCCCGGTAGATGTACGCCATGAAGAACGTACTCGTAAAAGAGGGCTTCACCTTTGGTATCTGGTACGTTTTGATAAGGATGCGGATTTGCAGAAAATAGCTCAAGACCTATCCAATGTTGGAGAAATTGCAGCTATCGAATACAACCGTACTATAAAACGGGCTTACAACACTCAAAAGCGTCCTTTTATGCTCGACGAGCAAACCAAACGTGCCATTGCCATGTGTACAAGTGAATCGGCAGAAAGGCCATTTAATGATCCGGGACTGGCTTTGCAATGGAGCTACATCAATAACGGAACAATAAAAGAAGCCAAAGAAGGGACTGTAACGGTCGGTGCAGACGTGAACTGTAAAGAAGCGTGGAAAAAATGCACCGGTGATCCATCTATTATTGTTGCCGTTTTGGACGAAGGAGTAATGTACACTCATAAAGACCTGGCTCAAAACATGTGGAAAAATCCGGGAGAAAATGATGTTACTTCTCCTGTAGATAATGATGGGAACGGATATGCAGGAGACGTACACGGCTATAATTTCGTATCCGGAAATGGATATATATCTTGGTCGGAAGCTACGGATACCGGACATGGTACACACGTTGCCGGAACAATTGCTGCTGTCAATAATAACGGAATAGGCGTATCCGGTATAGCAGGTGGTGACGGAACAGATAATTCGGGTGTGAAGATTATGTCCTGCCAATTATTTTCCGGAGATAAAGGGGTAACTCTTTTTGCCGAAGCCCAAGCTATCAAATATGCGGCAGATAACGGTGCTGTTATTTTGCAATGCAGTTGGGGATATAACTCCGGGCGTTCCAACGCCATGAATTATACTCCGGGACCTACAACAGATGAAGAATGGGCATCCACTACCCCATTGGAAAAGGAGGCATTGGATTATTTTGTTAACAATGCCGGTTCTCCGAACGGAGTGATTGAAGGCGGAATCGTAGTCTTCGCAGCAGGAAATGAATTTGCTCCGATGTCTTCTTATCCGGGAGCATACAAAGACTATATCTCAGTCGCCGCAACAGCTGCCGATGAAACTCCGGCTTGTTACTCCAATTACAGCACAGGAGTTGACATTTCGGCTCCCGGCGGTGACAGTTGGTATCATTGCACTGAATATGGTTCTATACTCTCTACCCTCCCGGGAAGAGGAACTGCTACACCCGATGAGAATGGATCTACCTCAACCGATTTCGGTGATAACTATGGATACTACGAAGGGACTTCGATGGCATGTCCTCATGTGTCAGGCGTAGCTGCTTTGGGGTTGTCTTATGCAGTGAAACTCGGCAAGCACTTCCGCGCCGAAGACTTCCGGAAATTATTATTGAAATCCACACAACCGATTACTTATTCCGATGAAAGCAAACTATATTACGAAAACTGGTCGGTTAACGGAACTAATCATCCTACCCGTCTTCAGTTAAGTGATTATGTCGGTCAAGTAGGCGGCATGATCGATGCAGCTCTATTGTTGAATAACATCGAAGGTTCTGGTGTAGACATGAAAGTGCCCAACATTTATCTGGGAACAGGCAAGACGACAACCATTAACTTGGCTACTTATTTTAAACCCGGAAATGCAGACTTCACTTGTCAGGTAGCTGACGAAACGGTTGCGACAGTGACTGAAATAGCTCCCGGCAAATATACAGTAAAAGGATTGAAATCTGGTTTGACTAAGGCTGTAGCTACCGCCAAGCTAAATGGAGGAAGCGCTACCACTCAAGAGTTCTATATCACTGTGCGTACCAATGCCGGTGGCAATGGCTGGTTATAAATTGACTCTATCGCAAAAGGACGGATATGAAAAAATATTCATTAATCACTTTTCTGCTGATATGGGTTGCTACGCATTGTGCCAATGCACAGGAAAAAATCTTGCAGTTTGTTACCGGACAAGAGATCAACGTCGGTACATTGTCCGAGGATGATGAAGCATCCGCTTATCGTTTTGTTTTTCACAATTCAAGTAAACGGAGCATCAAACTCACCAAGGTGACTACAACCTGCGGATGTACAGCTGCCCAATTTACACAAAAAGAGTTGAATCCGGGTGAAAAAGGTGAGATTGTACTCACCTATCATCCGGACGGACATCCAGGAAAGTTATATACCCGTGCTTTTGTGTATACCGACCAGTCTTCTTCAACTCCGGTAGCAGAACTTGTGCTGACAGGCATAGTCACTCCTTCCAAAAAGCAATGGAGAAATTTTCCCTATAAAATGGGGGATTTGAGACTTAGAAGAAAAGTGGTCCATTTTACAGAAGCAGGTCCTGAAGGCATTGCCGCCGAACGTCTCACCTGTATAAATAGTGGGAACAATCCGCTGACGGTAACAGCCATGAAAATCCTGCTCCCTGATTATGTAACCGTAACAGTAGAGCCTGAAGTCATACCGGCCGGAATGGAAGCGAATATTTTCATCAAGGTAAACAAACACCTGATACCTCAAGGCCTAAAATATCCTCTAAAGTTTCCGGTCATTCTAGAAGGAATCAGCTCCACGCCCTCAGAACGCACAGTTACCGTGTCTATAGAGAATGGATTTTGAGAATAGAAATTAGTAAAGAAACAAGTAAAAAAGAAAAGTAATGAACGTATTTTTTAAAATGCTGTTATGTACCATGTTACTCGCCACATTTGTAGCCTGTAATGATGACGATGATGTAAAAGACGCAATATTGGAAGTAAACTATAAGAATCTCAACGGTACATGGCGTTTGAGTGAATGGAATGGAAAGGAAATGAATGACGAACTTTATTGCTATATCACCTTCGACCGAAAAGAACATACTTATATAATGTATCAAAACCTCAATAGTATGTATTCACGAAAACTGACTGGTTCATTTTTGATAGAAGAAAAAGAAGATGGCTTTATTCTGAGTGGTACATATGATTTTGGTAAAGGTGATTGGGCTAATAAATATATAGTGACTGAGATGTTGGACAATTCAATGAAATGGATTGTTAAAGATAATCCGGAAGATATTTCAGTATATGTACGTTGTGACAAAGTCCCCGATGATATTTTGACAGGAACTCGTTCTCTGAAATAAAGTCATCTATTAAATTATATCTATAAAAAAATTATAGATATATTAAAAATAGGATTTTACAAATATCTGTAAGAAGTTGTATTGTTATAATATAATTCTTGCAGATATTTTATTTATCGACTAATATACTGCAATCTTTGGTCAAATCCGCCCCGGTTATTGATGAATTAATGAACGTACACAATGTATTTATCTATCTATTACTATAATGGTGTATTATGTGCCATAGTCTTGGGAGGAACAGATTAGAAAAGTTGTATATGGGCAACGGGAGCTATTACATTGTCTACCATATTACAGATTATCGGAATGAAATTAGGGATAACGACTTTAACCGCTCCCTTTGTTGTATTTGTATGGATCGTGATAATGATACAGAGAATGATAAGGAAGTAGAAAAAACTACGTGATGTAATAAACAAAATGAATATTGATTTATATACAATAGACTGGACTGCTATAGGATCGGTAGCAACTACAATCGCTTTGATAATTGCTTTCAGGTCCATAAATGCATCCAATAAACAGAATAGAGAAAATCGTAAACTTCAAATTTTGCTGATTCGTAAAGAACAAGAGCAAAAAAGGCTTGATGAAATGGTAAATAATATTCTAGAGATAATCCATTCTATAAAACCAATTGATGTTCTTGATTTCTCTTCAAAATGGATAGACAAGACATTTACGACAGAAGACAGACATAAGATCGACCATATGCAGAACAAGATCAATTGAATAATATCCGGCTGAATATCCAGCTAATAAAATTGAAAAACTATCCTACTGCCAATATCTTGCTCACTCGTCTGAATATAATTAGAGATTTATATGGACAATGGGTAAAATGTATCAACTTACTACATCTGCATTTAGAATCCCGAGATAAGCTCTCAATAGAAGAACAAACGGTGTGTATTACAAACATTGTAAAACAAATGGCAACAACATGTAAGAAACTCAATCCCGAATACACACCGATAATATCTGATATTTGCAAGAAAAAAATAATATAATAGATATAGCCAGAGAACTAATGAACATTTTTGAATCAGTAATATCCAGCCAAATCCAAACTCACAAACTGGCTCTCGCACCCGAATTATATGAGTTTGTAAAGAAAGAACAAGAAAGAATTGATCGTATTATTGATGCAAAGTAATATTTCCATTTTCAAAAAGACAGTAGTAAGTCAAAACTAAGATATTCAGTTCTTAGATTATTTAAGTGAAAGGTTAATAAGACAATAGATAGATTATAATGAAAGAAGATATTGAAATAATGATATTTGGAGGTAAATATGAAAATTGGTAGATATTATATCTTTACTTCACAATAAATGAATTAGAATATAATCAACTACTTACAGTAAATCTACAACTCTTACAACCAAAAATTTTCTATTTCCTATATAGAGAATATAAAAAAGAAAAGAAAAAAGGTTATTCTACTTGTCTTACCAGATTTTAAAGTATTAGCGGTGATATAACAGTTAATATCGGAAGCCTAGTTCTTTCTGCTATTCAGATATAAAATTGAAGTAATTTTCAGTCAATCATATATTTTATTAGAAAGCCCTGCTACGGGAAAAATAGCAGGGCAAATTTTGTGTTTGTGTATTGGAGTTATTATTTAACGTGAGTTCGATATAAGAATAAATATATTTCACTTATAATTAGAAACATAGCGATAAAAGTATTAAATTTATAGTGCTGAATTATAACATTTAAACGATTACCGCTATGTTTCCAGAGTCTAAAGT
>OLIL01000244.1_pt1 | contig 40641 bp, 24 predicted proteins | sample 1609701 | NCBI WGS metagenome assembly OLIL01 (sample SAMEA4350146, study PRJEB24818) | metagenome | biome: human; feature: gut; material: faeces | place: Denmark | collected 2013-09
TATCCGGGTACTCGCAATTTGAAGAACTTTGCCTTGCCAATGATCCTTTGTAACCTAGCTCTGGAAATAGAACATCTTTTAGATGAAAGTTATCTAAAAGAAACAATGGAAACTTGTATCCACGAAGTAATGGAGGTTTTCTATCGTCCTGAACTCGGAGGTATCATTGTTGAAAATGTAGATGTAGACGGTAGTCTGGTTGACTGCTTTGAAGGCCGTCAGGTAACTCCGGGCCATGCTATTGAAGCGATGTGGTTTATCATGGATCTGGGCAAACGCCTGAACCGTCCTGAATTGATAGAGAAAGCCAAAGAGACCAGCCTTACAATGCTCAATTATGGCTGGGATAAGGAGTATGGCGGCATCTACTATTTTATGGATCGTAACGGTTGTCCTCCCCAACAACTGGAGTGGGATCAGAAACTCTGGTGGGTGCATATTGAGACTTTGATATCTCTATTAAAAGGTTATCAGTTAACGGGAGATCAAAAAAGCCTGGAATGGTTTGAGAAAGTACATGACTATACATGGACACATTTCAAAGATCCCGAATATCCTGAATGGTTTGGTTATCTGAACCGCAGAGGAGAAGTCTTGCTTCCACTCAAAGGAGGAAAATGGAAAGGATGTTTCCATGTACCAAGAGGGCTGTTTCAGTGCTGGAAAACATTAGAAGAAATAAAACTATAAACACTAATAAATAATATGCTTAACAAAAATCTTATTTTATCCATTCTACTATTATTTACCACATATTCTTTTGCTGGAAATATCAATAAGGAAAAGCCAAAATATCTTTGGTTTGATGCTGAAGCCAATTTTGAACGCTTTAGTTCAAAAGATTCCATTTCATACTATTTGGAAAAAGCAAAAGACGTGGGATTTAATCAGGTTGTAGTAGATGTAAAGCCCATTTATGGAGAAGTTTTATATAAAAGTAAAATACTTCCTCCACTTACTACAGTCCATAATAAGGTCATCGAACGTGATTGGGATTATTTACAATATTTTATAGACGAAGCTCATCGTCTAGGGCTAAAAGTCACTGTTTCTACGGCTGTATTTACTGCTGGACATCCCGCTACCTGTGAGGGGCTGGTCTATGAAGACAAACGATGGAACGGAAAAACATGTTTAGAGTATATGTCTAATAATAAAATGCTCGATATTAGAGATGATAAGCAAAAGGTAGGAGCCTTTTTGAATCCTGTTCGCAAAGATGTTCGTAACTTTGCATTAAGTATTATACGCGAAATCGTAAAGAACTATGATATAGATGCATACGCACTAGACTATTGCCGATATCCTGCTGATAATAGTGATTTTTCTAATGAAACTCGTAAAGCTTTTGAGAACTATTTAGGGAAAAAGATTAAGAACTTTCCAGAAGATATATTTAGCTGGAATACAGATGGGAGCAAAAGACCGGGAATTTATTTTAAAGAATGGTGGGCTTTCCGTGCTAATGTAATTTCCAGTTTTGTAAAAGAGGTCCGTGAAAATATTCATAGTATAAATAAAAATGTAAAATTGGAATATTGGGCTGCTTCATGGATTCATGCAATTTATGGACAAGGTCAAAATTGGGCTAGTCCCAAATCTGATTTTTCTCTCAATTATGCATGGGGATCAAAAGCCTATAATGAAACAGGATTTGCACCTTATTTAGATACTTTTCTATGCGGAACATATCTAGAAAAAATCTATGGAATGGATGATCCTGAATCTATCGAATTTGGTATAGAGCGTGCAAAAAAAATAATTAATGGAGACTGTAAGGTATTGGGTACCATCTATGCTCTAAATCATCAAACTAACATAGCAGATGCTGTAAAAGTGTGTTTAACAAAATCTGAAGGATTGATGGTGTTTGATATTGTACAAGTTATTGAGATGAATTTGTGGGATGGAATAAAGACAGGTATCAAATATGCTGAAGTACAAAAATAAAGAAGAATAATCACTTTTTGTTTTATTAATACTAATATTTATATGAAAAAACAATTAACATGGAGTATAAGGTTCACAACCTTATTATTATGTCTGTTTTCCGTATTATGTATTCGGGCGCAACAAGCCTCGAATGTGAAAGGAACAGTGTTGGATTCTAATAATGAACCACTAATCGGTGCTACAGTCAGTGTAAAGGGAAATCCATCTCATGGATCTATAACTGACATTGACGGAAATTTCAACCTTCAGGTTCAAAATTCCCAAGGAACGCTAGTTGTATCTTATGTAGGGTATTTGACTCAGGAAATACCTCTTCAAGGTCGCTTGAACTTAGTGATAAAAATGAAAGAAGACGCTCAAACTTTAGATGAAGTCGTTGTAGTCGGCTACGGAAGTCAAAAACGTGGACATTTGACTAGCGCAGTATCATCAATAAACGCCAAAGAATTAATGAAAGCACCAATGCAAAATGTCTCAAATTTGCTTACTGGTAAAATTTCAGGTTTGACAAGTATCCAAGCGTCAGGTAAGCCAGGTGATGATGGAACAACTTTATATGTACGTGGCTTGAATTCATTTAGTAATAATGGTCCTATGGTTATTGTAGATGGTGTAGCGCGTCCTATGGACTATGTAAATCCCAATGACATTGCTAGTATTTCTATTTTGAAAGATGCAGCTGCTTCAATTTATGGTGTACAAGGAGCAAATGGAGTTATCCTGATTACAACAAAAAACGGTGGAGAAGGTCCAGCTAAGATTTCATATGATGGTTCTGTTACAATAACTCAAAATACAGCAATGCCTGAATTTTTAAATGCTAGAGACTATATGTATTGGCATAATAAAGCACGTGAAATGGATAATCTCACTCCATTATGGACTGCCGATATTCAAAATAAGGTATTAAGTAATGATCCTAACAGTATTTGGGGAGAAACTGATTGGCTGGATATGATATTTAGAACAGGGTTTACCCAACAGCACAATATATCAGCATCTGGAGGTACAGAGAAAACACGATACTATGCCAGTCTTGGTTATATGGATCAAGAAGGTACATTAAAAAACACAAGTTTCACTCGTTACAATGCACGTGTAAACTTAGATGTAGAAGTTGCCAAAAATCTAAGGTTTTCGACAAATATATCAGGTTATCGTTCTAGTAGAGACTGGCCAGGTACAGCAATTGCCAATCAGGGTGAATTTGACCCAATTAGACAAGCAATAAATACAATACCCATTATTAAATCTGAATTTAATGGGATGCCTACAGCATGGACAGGAAGTTCCTATTATGTAAATGGTTATGCTGCATTAACAAAATCAGGATATAAAAAACAAACTCGTTGGACATTAGATTCCAATTATAAACTAGAATATGATTTCTCTGGTTTAACTGATATCTTAAAGGGATTAAAAGTTTCTATATTCGGAGCCTATAATTATCGCAATACCATAGATTCTAATTTCGACCGTTATTATGAATTATATAGTATAAATGATACTTTTGATGAAAAGGTTGTTGGCGCAAGCGGATTTTCTAAAGACAATTCTTATACAAAGGCAGCTTCTTTTGGAGATACATGGCTATTACGACCACAAATTGATTATTCTCTGGACTTTAAAAAGCATCATGTAAATACATTGTTATTTTATGAAGCACAAAAAGTATATTCAGATACTATGACTGGTAAAAAAACAGGCTATTTTAGTGATGATCCTGTTGATTTGTCATTAGGAACCATTCTTCCAGAGAATCCAATTACTGGTTCACATTCATACACGGCTCAGGCATCATGGGCGGGACGCTTTAGTTATGCCTACGATCAAAAATATCTAGCAGAATTTGCTTTCCGTTATGATGGCTCTTATGTATTTGCCCCTGAAAATCGCTGGGGATTTTTTCCATCGGCATCAATAGGTTGGGTAGTTTCACAAGAAAAATTCTTTCAGGAAGCACTTCCTTTTGTTAATTATTTCAAGATCCGTGCTAGTTATGGACAATCTGGTAATGATAATGTAACAGCCTATTTATATAATTCAAATTTTGCTATTGCAAATAATAGTATGGTATTAGGCGATGCTCCTATATCTCAATTCTATACAAAAAATAAGTATATCTACCGTGATCTAACATGGGCTACGACTCACAGCTTCAATTTAGGCTTTGAATTTGACCTATGGCACCAAAAATTAGGCGTCGAATTGGATTTATTCTATAAACTTACTGAAGACATTCTAGAAAGCAAAAGTGGTAGTTATCCGACTTCCTTAGGGGAGTACTATCCAAGTTATCAGAATTCAGGCAAAGTAGATAATAGAGGACTTGAACTTACAGTAAAACATATAAATCAAATTAATCGAGATTGGGGATATAGATTAGAAGGAATTTTCTCATATGCTCGTAACCGCGTATTAAAAAAAGCTGTAACTGATAATTACCCTAATTATCGTGCGATTTTAGGACAACCAATGAATACCCGCTTTGGCTATCAGGCACTTGGCTTGTTTCAAACAGAAGAAGAATTAGATAATTATCCAGCGGCTCCTACAGGGACAAAAAACCTAGGAGACCTAAAATATCTGGACGTCAATGGTGATGGTATCATTAATCCAGAATACGATTATGTAAAAACTGGTTACGGTCAAATACCAGAAATTAATTTTTCCCTAAATATGGAAGTTACTTATAAAAATTTTTATGCTACAATGTTATGGCAGGGAGTTACGCATTGTGATTATGAATTATCCGGAGTATATGACTCAGGTACAACTGCAGCCACAAGCTATACTAGTCCATTTGGTGGAAAAGGTAATTCTGCATATTATTTAATAGAAGGAGCTTGGACACCAGAAAATACAAATGCTAAATACCCACGTCTGACTACCATTGCCAATGGAAACAATGCGGCACGTTCTACATGGTGGGTTGTGAATGGACAATATTTGCGACTTAAGAATTTTAATATTGGTTATAATGTTCCAGAAAGAGTGTTGAGAAAAACACCTTTCAGCCGAATAAATATATACTTAGCAGGTACCAATCTACTTACATTAAGTCACTTTAAATATGTGGATCCAGAAAGCCCTTCAGTAAGTAATGGATATTATCCGCAACAAAAAACTTATAGTTTAGGTCTTAATGTTACATTCTAATATCAGGAGGAAATCAATATGAAAGGAATAACAATAAAAAGTTTAATAATTATCGTTGCTGCCAGTTTAGAACTATCCTCATGCAATGTATTAGATATAAATGACACATCGTCATTATCAGATCAAGCTATTTGGAGCTCTGAAACAGCAGCCGACATGTATGTTACAGCATCATATAAAACATTTACAGACGTCTCACAAGTGGGTAATAGTCGCAAAGTATTTTATGATAGTTATTCAGATTTAATGAAGTCGACTTCTTACGATCAATACACACATACGTATAATAAGGCTTTATTACAAGCTAGCTCTTTCTCGTCTGGAAGTGCAGGCGCTTTCGAATGTTGGGCTGATGTTTATTATGAACGAATTCGGCGTGCTAATGTCTTATTAAACGATATTAAACGTTATGGAGTTTCTAGTTTCGGACAAGAGTGGTGCGATATTCGTAGTGCAGAAGCACGTCTCTGTCGTGCATTTTCATACTATCGTTTAATTCGTGTATATGGCGGAATAGTTCTCCGGACAGATATTTCTGGGACAAGCGGAGGTGTAGATGATGGATTATATGATGCGGATATAAATAAAAAGCGCATAACAGAAGCTGAAAGTTGGGATTTTGTGCTTGAAGAGCTAAAGTGGGCTGCAGAACATTTACCTGCTACTTGGGGAACTGATGCCGAACCTAACAAATGGAAAGGACGCGCAACAAAAAGTACTGCATACGGTTTACTTTCACGTATGGCATTATATGCAGGAAAATGGCAAATAGCTATTGATGCAGCAAATAAAGTAAAAGAATTGGGAGGTGATTTGGCGAAAGATTATGCTAAGATTTTTCAGGTAGACGGTAAGCAAGATAACTCTAAAGAAATCTTATTTGCATTATATTATCAAGAAGGAAGTGTCACTCACAATTATGATTTATATAATCGCCCCTTTGGCGATATAGCCGTACATGGTAACGCATACGCTGAACATGTTCCAACAGCAGAACTCGCAGATTTGTATGAATTTCAAGATGGAAGTATCTTTGACTGGGACACTTATAAAAGTGAAGGGCACGAAGATCCTTATACTGACCGTGAGCCACGTTTCCATGCAACAATTATGTATAATGGATGTCAATGGGAAGGAAGAACAATTCAGACCTATGTAGGAGGAAGTGATGGATTCGTAGAATTTACTCAAAGTGGTAGTACTAATGCTCACACTTGTACAGGGTATTATCTGAGAAAATATCTACAAGAAGGTTATTCGGACTATATAACAAAACACAGTTATCAATATGATGTCGTATTACGTTATGCCGAAGTTCTCTTAAATAAAGCAGAAGCATATGCCCAGTTAAATTATGATCAATATAAGAATGAAGCATTAGAAGCACTAAATGAAGTGAGAAATAGAGTGAATCTACCAGATAAAACTACTACCGATGCTCCAGACAAAGAATCATTTATGAAACTGTTACGTAAAGAACGTTGTGTAGAGTTAGCAGGTGAAGGCTTCCGGTATTGGGATCTTCGACGTTGGAAACTTGCTGAAAATATAATCAACGGACAAAATGCACATGGAATAAAGATTACAAAAAATGATGATTCAACTTTTTCTTATGAAAAAGTTGAATGTGATGGAGGAACACCTCGCATTTTTCTCGAAAAATATTATTATTTCTCACTACCTACATCAGAAACGGCAAATAATAAGCTATGTGAGAATAATCCCTACTGGTAATTAAAACAATATAATTAAGAGTTGATATGAGAACTACATATAAAATAAAAACATGGATATTAGGAATTTTAGCAATGGTCGTTTTGACATACAGTTGTGCTAAAGCTGATGAAGAATTTGTGCATCGCACAAATACCATTTCACAGATGATTTGTAAAGCATCACATGGAGGTGGTGAGTTCCAAGGCGCTATTTATGAATATAATGCAAACGATGAGCTGATGACCGGAAGTTTTAATCAGGAAGATATAGAAGGTGGTTATGGTTTGATCATATTCGCTATTCCTCAAACCTTGGAGAAAGATATAGATTTAACTAATATATACTTAACTGCGACATTGACGTATGATGAAATTATCACTCCATCATTAAGTGGAAGGCATGATATTACAGGTGATGGTATTATTATTACTGTAAAATCAGGAGTTGGAACAACACGGCGTTATCGTGTTAGAGGTTATTATGAATAATAAGAATCAAATCTAATAAACTACAAGATGAAAAAACTAAATTTAATATTCCTATTAGGAATCATCATGAGTTGTATTTTATCCCTAACTTCTTGTAAGGATGAATCTCTTAGTGAGAAATTAGGGCATGAGGCTAAGATAATGATATCTTTTAAAGTCAAAGGGACAAGTGGAACTGTGTTCAATTCATCTATAGGTGATGATAATACAATAACAATTAAAGTATCTCCTTACCTCGATGCTGTAGAAGAGTTAAAATCTGCTATACCAACATTTTACTTGTCTAAAGGATCTACGGTGACACCAGACCCCAGCTTACCACAAAATTTCGCACAAGAGGGTGGTGTAAAATATACAGTAACATCGGAGGATCACTCCACAACACGTGAGTACATTGTTACTTGGGGAGTATCTGATAAACTACCTTATGGAGCCGGCTTTAGCTACGCAGAAGTGGGGGCTCATAAAATATTTACAGAGTTAGGCTATCCAGGAGAATTAAAAGGTTATAATACAGGTAAGAGTGCCGTAGAATATGGTGATCTACAAATGTATCATGCATATTGTGGAAATTATATCGTTTTGTTGTCACGGGCATATATAGACATTGATGTTAATTCACCTTATTGCATAAAGGTGGTAGATAAAATGACCCTAAATGATGCTGGTTCATTAAATATTGGTTCTATATCATTAACCAATATCAAGATGATTACATCAGATTATAGAGGAAGGTGTGTGGCAGCAGTAGTGACTAATGATGAAACTGAATTTTTTTATTGGACCAAGCCATCCGATACCCCTATTTCCATAGGCAAAATTAATGTAAATATGGCACCAACCAGTGACTTGTCGAATAATTTTCAGGTAGCTGGAGATATTACGACTAACGCATGGATTACAGCATTGGCTCCACGTGATGCTGCAGGTACGCACTACCGTATAAAGGTAACTGATGGTCATTTGGCATCTACATATTCTACCATAGAAACGGGGTACGTAAGTAGTGATTGCAGTCAATTCCAAATGATTTCTCCTATAGATGATTCAGATCAACCTAATTTTGTAATAGGTGATGCAGAGGGTACAGCAGGTGCGGCAAATAGCGTTCATTGTTATGTGAATTCATTCGCAGGTTCAACACTGTTCACAATGCCACCACTTTGGCAAAGTACATTACAAGCTTGGTGGGTAGGAACAGGGTTTACTACAACTCGTGGAGGAGGTCGCTGTCCGATAGTTTCCGCCCTTCCTATCAATGGTAAAACTTATGTTACGGTAACAAGCGGCACTTCCTTCTGGTTCGCTGCTGCTGTATTAACATCTAACTTACAAGAACTAGCCCATGAAAATCTAAATATCGCAGTAGGTGATATTAGCCGTGGATGGAGTTTCGGTGAGTGGGTTGATTGGTATTGGGATGAAGAACAACAGGAAGCTTATCTGTCAGTTTGGTTTGGTAGATACGGACTTTATACTTATAAAATGACTTGTTTTGAATAGAAATAAAATTATATATTATGAGAAAATATTTGCTAATGTTTGCCCTTGGTTGGCTGACAGCATGCCACTCGGATGGAACAACCTTAGATAACAATGATGAAAAGGAAATACCTTTGTCACCTAATGAATCAGAAGAAAAAATTAATAAGCCCAAAGGGATATGGATTGATGCACATGCTAATTTGAGTCGTTTTGCAACAAAAGATGCAATTACTTCATATCTGGAGAAAATAAAAGATACAGGCTTTAACGAAATTTATCTTGATGTAAAACCTGGTATAGGATATGCCCTGTATGATAGCGATATTCTAGCTCCACTAACTAAATGGGGAGATGAGATCGTAAACCGTGATTTCGATTATTTAGGTTTTTGGTTGGAAGAAGCGGAACGTTTGGATATTGATGTCATAGCAACTATTTCAGCCATGGGCTATGGTTATACAAAAGGGAAAGAAGGGCCGATATATGAGGATAGCAGATGGGACGGAAAAACGCAAGTTATGTTACCGGAAAATAATGATCCTACTCAATTGGTGGATATACGTGATCAGGAAGATGTCGATGCAGCAATGTTAAATCCATGTCTACCGGAAGTTCAAGAGTTTGTTATTTCCATTGTAGAAGAAATTGTTACTAAATATCCCAAGCTGAAAGGTATTAGTCTGGATTATTGTCGTTGGTATGGTGGAAACTATGGCTTTAGCGATGCTACTATTCGTGCATTCGAAACATATAGTGGTAAGAGTGTGACAAATAAAAATGATATAATCACTGCTAGTGGAGGTATCGGGACATTATATAAAGACTGGATTGAGTTTCGCTCTATGTGTATCACTAACCTAATTACCAATATCCGTTCAAAAGTCAAAACCATTAATCCGGATATGGAAATTCAATTATGGGCATCCGCAGATTGGGGGTCACGCTATAGTGTCGGACAGAACTGGGCAAGTAAAAAATATATTCCAGATCCAGGCATAAGATATACAGAAAAGTATAATGAAACAGGGTTTGCAAATCAATTGGACGTATTTGTGTTAGGAGCATATGCGGAGGCCGTATGGATAAAGGATAATCCTAACTCTGTATGGTCTGTAGAGAACTTTGTCAATACATATGATGATTATATAAAGGGAGATTGTAAAGTATATGGTTCTATTCAGTCATACCAGTATAACAGTACAGGTCTGTCTGATGCTATTTACCTCTGCATGAAAAGAACAGATGGATTGATGATATTCGAGATTTCTCATGTAATTAATAATAATTCTTGGGCTGACATTAAAGAGGCCATTAAGCGTATAGAAAAATGAAACAAAAAATATTTATTCTATTATGTACAATAGGTATATGTATATCGGTTCACGCAAAAAAATATATTGTTCATTCTCCAGATAACAAAATCAAAGTTTCAATAACAGCTGATAAACAATTGATTTGGAGTATTGACTACAACGGAGAACGTATATTGACACCTAGTGCCATACAAATGAATATTGAGGGATTAAAAATACAACCGGGTATAAACCCGGTTGTTATCAACGCAAAAGTCGACAAGATCAATGCGGAACAAATTGCAGTTGTACCAGTTAAACAGAAAACTATCAGAGACCAATATACCCAGTTAACTTTAATTTGTAAAGGTGATTATAATATAATATTCAGGGTGTATAACAATGGGGCTGCCTATCGTTTTGAGACTGTACTAAAACAATCCCCCATTATTGTAAACAGTGAAACTGTTGAACTTAATTTGATTGATGGTTGCAAAGCATATTGGCCAAGAGAAAAAAATCAAGAATATATTACCCATTGTGAAGCTATTTTTGATGAATTAAAATTAGAATCTCTTACAAAAGAGATGAAAGGCTATCTGCCAATTTATCTTTCTACTCCTAAAGGTACAAAGATTGTTATTATGGAATCCGATCTTTCCGATTATCCTAATCTATTTCTGACAGGTAATCGCAACAACACACTGTCCGGCGAATTTCCTCCTGTAGTTTTAAAAAGTGCACTAAAAGAAGGTACTGACCGTGATGAAGTATTGCTGGAGAAGGCCTCTTACATCGCTGAGACTGAAGGAACAAGAGCCTTCCCTTGGCGTGTATTAATGATTAACGAGGATGATAAAGCAGTAATTGAAAACAACTTAGTATATCAATTGGCCTCTCCATCTGTCACTCAAGATACAGAATGGATTAAACCCGGAAAGATCTCTTGGGATTGGTGGAGTACACTCAATGTATATGGAGTAGATTTTAAGGCAGGTGTGAATACTGATACTTATAAATATTTCATTGATTTCGCTTCAAAATACGGAATTGAATATATTTTATTAGATGAAGGATGGTCAGCCGGGACTTGGAATATTAAAGAAGCAATCCCCGAACTTAATATCCCGGAACTTGTACGATATGGAAAGGAAAGAAACGTTGGCCTTGTATTATGGACTTTGTGGAACCCGCTGGATAAAGATTTGGAAGGAATTCTGGATATTTATGAAAAATGGGGAATCAAAGGTATAAAAGTCGATTTTATGCAACGTTCGGATCAATATATGGTTAATTTCTACGAGCGTGTAGGAAAAGCGGCTATGGACCGTAAATTACTCGTTGATTTTCATGGTTCTTTCAAACCTTCCGGCTTACAAAAGAGATACCCCAATGTGATGACTTTTGAAGGTGTACTGGGATTAGAGCACGATAAAGATTCAAGAGATATTAATCCGGTACATGACCTGATACTTCCATTCACTAGAATGGTAGCCGGTCCGATGGATTATACGCCCGGTGCAGTAAATAATGCGACAGCGGAAGATTTTTACATCAATTTCGTACATCCGATCAGTTTAGGTACGCGCGCGCATCAAGCAGCCTTATATGTAGTGTATGAAAGCTCGTTACAAATGTTAGCAGATTCTCCTTCAAACTATTATAAAGCTCCTGAATTTGCTTCCTTTATCTCCCGTATACCTACCACTTGGGACGATACCAAAGCGATAACAGCCAAAATCGGAGAACAATTGGTGATTGCTCGTAAAAATGGGAAGAATTGGTATTTGGCAGGTCTGACAGACTGGAATGCCCGCAGCATTGAAGTAAAACTGGATTTTCTTGAGACAGACAAATATAAAATGGAAGTTTTCAAAGATGGTGTGAATGCAGATGTTTATGCATCGGATTTTAAAACAGAAGAGGTAATAGTTTCAAAAGATGATTCGATCAATGTCACAATGGCCAAAGGCGGTGGTTGGGCAGCAATTCTGACTCCTATTGAATAAAAAGATTGAGCAATGAAAAAAATACTATTCATATTATATACCTGTTGCATTTTATTGTTTCCCGTAAGTGCACAGCAAATTCCATCATTTAAAGCCAATGACAGAATTGTCTTTCTCGGAAATAGTATAACGGAAGGAGGCCATTATCATTCTTATATATGGCTGTATTATATGACGCATTTCCCCGAATTGCCTCTTCGTATTTATAATGGAGGAATTGGTGGCGATTGTGCAAGCCACATGGTTTTTCGTTTCGATTCAGATATTAAAATTAAAAAGCCAACTTATCTGGTTTGTTCCTTCGGAATGAATGATTCCGGATATGACGGATATAATAAGCCCGGATATGATAAGTACGCGGATAAACAGGTAGAATACGCTAACACAGAGTTTGGGAAACTACAACAGCAGATTCTTGCAGACAAGAAAATAAAAAACGTAGTACTTTTGGGTTCTTCCCCTTATGATGAGAATGTGAAATTGGAAGGAGTGGAAACTTTACATGGAAAGAATGAGACGATCAAAAGAATTATTGAAATGCAAGCAGAAGTTGCCCAAAAGCGAGGATGGGGATTTGTTAATTTCAATACAGTGATGTGTGAGCTGAATAAGGAGATTCAGCAGTCTGATTCTACAGCTACTTTCTGTGGAGGTGACAGAATTCATCCGGATAAAGACGGCCACATGGTAATGGCGTATTTATTCTTAAAAGCACAGGGACTTGCAGGAAAAGAAGTCGCTTATTTTCATATCAATGCAACTAACAGGAAAGCAATGGAAGAGAGAAATTGTCGAATAACTCATATAAAGAACGAAAATGACACAATATCTTTCAGCTATTTATCCCGTTCCTTGCCCTTTCCTGTCGACACTATTCCTCGTTGGGGAACAAAAGGTACAGCCCGGGATGCTGTCAGACAAATTCCCTTTATGCAGGAAATGAATCAGGAAATAATGAAAGTGACCGATTTGCATGGCAATTTCCGAGTGACTATTGATGGAACAGAAATAGGACGCTGGAACGGTAATGAATTGAGTAAAGGAATTAATCTGGCTGAAATAACATGCACGCCCCAATACCAACAGAGCCTGTCTATCATGTATCTGAATGAGGAAAGATGTGCTATAGAAAAACGTTTACGACAGTATATGGCTATGCAGTATGTGTTTTTTAAGCATAGAGGATTACTTTTCGCAGATAATAAAGCTGCTCTTGATGCTGCCAAAGCGGAGCGGGAAAGTCACTATTTAGTGAAGTATTTATATACCAATTATACCCAAGCCATGTTTCCACAGATACGTGAAGCCTGGCAAGCTGAAATAGACCAGTTGATAACTCAAATATATAAAATAAACAAGCCTCTCACACATTTGATAAAAATAGAAAGGATTAAAGAATGAAATTAAGACTATTATTGCTTTTAAGCTTGTTCCAATGGAGTTTTTCCTGTTTCAGTGTGCAGGCAATCACTACTCCCGTGGTCTATTATGGGAAAGTACTGTCCGGAGGTAAGGGAATTGCTAATGTACCTGTTACAGATGGTACACAAATTGTCCTTACGGATGACAAGGGACGATATACCATATCAAGTACCTCTAATGCAGAATACATTTACATCACCCTTCCTGATGGCTATAATATTCCGATGAAAGGTAAAGTTCCTGCGTTCTTTCAAAAAGTACCTGCTCAACCTTCAAAAAAAGTGCATTTTGATTTTGAACTGACACCATCATCTACTGACAACAAAAAGCACGTTTTGGTGGTATGGGCTGACCCACAAGTCTATTTCGATGAAGAAATGCCACAAGTACAGCAGGCTTCAAAAGATGTAAAAGAACTGTTGGCAACTAATTATCAGGGGATTCCTGCCTATGGAATAGTCTGTGGAGACATTATCGGTGACATCAATAAAAAGCCCAGTTACTTTGCACCGATGATAGATGCAATAGCTGAAACGGAAATTCCCTTTTTCTATGTAATTGGAAATCATGATTTAGATTTAAACGTACGTTCTAATGAGCATGCCCGTACTACTTACAAATCTTATTATGGTCCCACTTATTATTCATTTAATAGAGGAGATATACATTATGTTGTTCTTGATGATATTTTCTTTATTGCAAAAAGCTATTTATATGTTGGTTATCTCACCGAGCAGCAACTTCAGTGGCTGGAACAGGATTTGAAACAAGTCACTCCGGGATCTACAGTAGTAGTTGCCATGCATATTCCTACATATTCAAGAGAAGCACGTCGGAAAGAATGGGGAAAAGAGTCTACTATGAAAGTCATGAACAACCGTTCTCATTTGTATGAGCTGCTAAAACCTTACAATACCCATATCATGTCGGGGCATGAGCACTATAATGAAAATTATGTTTTGGCAGACAATCTTTACGAACATGTACATGCTCCCTTGTCAACACTGTTTTGGCAAGCTCCCTGGGCTTGTGACGGAACTCCGGGCGGATATGCCGTTTACGAGTTTGACGGAGGCAAAGTCAACTGGTATTACAAATGTGTAGGAAAAGACAAAGACTATCAATTCGAGCTTTATCCGGTAGGTGCCAGTCGTAATAAAAAGGAGGCAGTTGTAGCAAATGTTTGGAATTACGATTCAACCTGGAAAGTGAAATGGTATGAAAATGGTATTGACAAGGGGGAAATGACCCGTTTTTCCGGATACGATCCTGCTATTTATGAATACTGCGAGAAAAATAGTTCTACATTCAAACATAAGTATTTGGGAGCGGACATTACCGAACACTTATTTTATGCGGTTCCTGAAACGAAGGATTCCGAAATACGAGTAGAAGTTATAGATCATTGTGGTAATGTATATACCCGCAAAATGCAGCAATCTAAATAAGCAAAAACATAAAAAAGGAAAGAAGATGAATCGATTAACTGTATTAAGGAGAGTATTTTATATTCTGGGAATCACCAGCCTCCTTTCAGCTTGTAACGAGACTGATAATCTGGTACTAAAATCTCCGGATGGTAAAATACAACTAACAGTCACAGAAAATGATAATACAATATCATACGCAGTAAACAAAGAAAACGCCGCTATGATACTCCCTTCTAAATTGGGATTTATTCTGGAACATGGGGATAGTTTAAACCACTTTGTGATTAAAGGTACCGAACGTTCCTCTTTAGACGAGACTTGGGAACAACCTTGGGGAGAGAGCCGGTATGTACGCAATCACTATAATGAATTGAAGGTACTACTCCAAGAAACAGACGGAAAGCGCAAACTTAATATAATATTCCGTCTGTTTAATGATGGTATTGGGTATCGTTATGAATTCCCGCAACAGGAATCCATGGATTCATTAGTGATTATGAGTGAAGAAACAGAGTTTAGAATGTCAAGTATACACAAAGGCTGGTGGATTCCTGCATCCGATCCGTATTATGAGTGTATAGCAACCTTCTCTCCCATTAACGAACTAGACACCGTACGTACTCCTCTTACAATGGAAACAGCGGAAGGAAAGTATCTTACCATTCACGAAGCCAATCTGACTGATTATCCTAAAATGAATCTGACAGTCAAGGATTCTGCCACCCTCTGTGCTTCGTTAGTGCCTTGGTCTAATGGAGTAGCAGCATATATCAAAGCTCCATTTGTTACCCCTTGGAGAACAGTCGTGATTGGTGACAAACCGGGTGATCTGGTTACCTCCTATTTAATGTTGAATCTCAACGAACCCTCTAAGATTAAAGATACTTCCTGGATAAAGCCAGGAAAATACATGGGTATATGGTGGGAAATGCATTTGGGCAAAGGAACATGGTATTATGGTCCCAAACATAGCGCAACTACTGCCAATACAAAGAAATATATAGATTTCGCATCAGAGAATGGTATCTCCGGTGTTTTAGTTGAAGGATGGAATGTCGGCTGGGAAGGAAACTGGATGAAACATGGTGATTCTTTAGACTTTACCAAACCTTATCCGGACTTCGATATTAAAGCAATTACAGATTATGCCCGTGAAAAAGGTGTGGAACTGATTGGACATCATGAAACGGCAGCTGCTACACGCAACTATGAGAACCAACTGGACAAAGCTTTTGCTTTCTATCAACAATATGGAGTACATGTTGTAAAAACAGGATATGTAAATCGCTTAATGGACTTTAAAGAAGCTCATGACGGTCAGTATGGCGTACGTCACTACCGGAAAGTAATAGAAACAGCCGCCAAATATCAAATAGCAATTGACAACCACGAACCTGTTATGCCTACCGGTATTGAACGTACCTGGCCCAACCTTATGACCCAGGAAGGTGTACGCGGACAGGAACACAATGCGTGGTCTCCCGATGGAGGAAATCCTCCGGAACATACAACAGTTATTCCTTTCACCAGAGGATTAGCCGGTCCTATGGATTTTACATTCGGAACTTTCAATTTTACTAACGAGGCATATCCGGGAACACGTGTCAATACTACGCTTTGCAAGCAATTAGCACTCTTTGTTGTTATCTACAGCCCTTTACAGATGGCTTCGGATTTACCAGAGAATTATAAAGGGATAAAAGCGTTTGATTTTATTAAGGATGTACCTACCAATTGGGATAAAACTTATGTCGTAGATGCGAAAATTGGTGATTATTCCGTATTTGCACGAAAAGATCGCAACTCCAGCGATTGGTATGTAGGTTGCATCACTGACGAAAATGCAAGAGAGTTGGACATTCCTTTAAGTTTTTTGGAGACAGAGGCAAAGTATATTGCTCAAATATATGCTGACGGTGATGATGCAGAATGGAAAACAAATCCGACTTCTTTTAAATATGAAGAAAAAACAGTAACGGCTTCTGATACGCTTCATGTCAAACTGGCAACAAGCGGTGGATGTGCTATTCGTTTTATCAAACAATAATATGATTATGAAGAAAATATTTAGTGTGCTCCTTTTTCTTGTTGTCATCTGCCAAATTCGCGCGGAAGATACAAATATCACTACCATGCGTAAAATGACACAACGGTTGTTTCCTCAACAGGCTTCATTTTTTGATTTTCGTCTGTTGAATGATACTTCTACAGATTCTTTTACCATCAAAAGTGAAGGGAATAAAATTATTATTTCCGGAAATAATGCTAACTCTATGGCTGTAGGTTTGAATCATTATTTGAAAAACTACTGCCTGACTACTATTTCATGGTATAAGGATGATCCGATAGAATTGCCAAAAACTCTTCCTAATATACCGGCGGAAGTCACTATTAAGGCAAATGTCCCAACGCGTTTCTTTCTGAACTATTGTACGTTCGGATACTCAATGACTTGGTGGAAATGGAGTGATTGGGAACATTTCATCGATTGGATGGCTCTAAACGGAATTAATATGCCTCTTGCTATTACCGGTCAGGAAGCCATCTGGTATAAGGTCTGGAGTAAATTAGGATTGACAGATGAAGAAATACGTGGCTATTTTACAGGACCTGCACATCTTCCGTGGCATCGAATGTGTAATTTGGACGGCTGGCAAAGCCCCTTACCCAAAGAGTGGCTGTCAAGTCAGGCAGAGCTACAGGAACAGATCGTTGCCCGTGAACGTGAGTTTAATATGCAACCTGTATTACCGGCTTTTGCTGGACATGTACCGGCAGCGTTGAAACGGGTCTATCCCAATATAAAAACATCCAGAGTAAGCGAATGGGGAGGATTCGCCGATCAATATCGTTGCACTTTCCTTAACCCTATGGATTCTTTGTATGCGATCATACAAAAAGAATATCTTACCGAACAAACTCGTTTGTATGGCACAAATCATATTTATGGTATAGATCCGTTTAACGAGATAGATCCTCCTTCATGGGATGCCGATTCTTTAGGAATGATGGCTAAACATATCTACGAGTCTGTGGCTGCTGTAGATCCGAAAGCAGTATGGCTACAAATGACATGGTTGTTTTATGCTGACATCAAGCATTGGACTACTCCACGTATAAAATCCTATCTTCGTTCTGTACCTCAAGACAAATTGATTCTATTAGACTACTTCTGCGAATATACAGAAATATGGAAACAGACTGATAGTTATTTCGGGCAACCCTATCTTTGGTGTTATTTGGGCAATTTCGGAGGAAATTCTTTCTTGTCAGGGCCAGTTAAATTGGTAAGTGAACGGTTGGCAGATGCTTTAAAAAATGGTGGCAGCAATCTTAAAGGAGTTGGTTCCACTCTTGAAGGCATAGACCTGAATCAGTTTATGTATGAATTTGTTCTTGATAAAGCATGGAATAGCGGTCAGACAGACAAAGAATGGTTCTTAAAACTGGCAGATAGACGGACTGGCAAGGTGTCTCCCGAAGCAAGAAAAGCATGGGAAATACTGGCAGACAAAGTGTATATCCAGCCGGCACAAGTAGGGCAAGGCACACTTACCAATGCACGTCCTTGTTTAAAGGGAAATGGACATTGGACTACCAAGCCGACAATAGAATATCAACCCAAAGATTTAGTTGAAGCGTGGAGATTACTATTGTTAGTAAAAGACTGTCAACGGGATAGCTATGAGTTTGATTTGGTCAATATTGGACGACAAGTTTTAGGAAATTATTTTAATGTAGTCCGTGATGAGTTTACTCTTGCATATGAAGCCGGAGATATAATGATGATGAAAAACCGAGGGGATAAAATGAGAGAAATTCTTGCTGATCTTGATAAGCTCGTTAGCTGTCATCCTACCTTTTCTCTGAATAAATGGATCACTGACGCCCGCGATATGGGACACGATGCCGCTTCTAAAAACTATTATGAGATGAATGCCCGTTCTCTGATTACCATTTGGGGAGATAGCTATCACCTGACCGACTACGCCAATCGGTCATGGGCAGGACTAACCAATCAGTATTATTCTGTCCGGTGGGATCGTTTTATAAATGAAGTGATTAAAGCTGTCGAAAAGAAGAAGGCTTTTGATGAGGAAGTCTTCTTTAATGAATCACGGATGTATGAAAACGAATGGGTAAATCCGAGTAACAGAATCAACTATAACGAAGGTGGTGACGGAATAAAACTAGCCCGGCAAATTTATAAGAAATACGCAAAAGAAATCATTCGATAAATTTATAAAGTACACCTCAATATGAGAACGAATAAACTACACTTTTTTTTATTGCTTTTAATGTGCTTCTGCTTGAACTTTTCAGTTCAGGCAGAAGCCTCGATTCATATCATCAAAGGTAAAGTAACCTGCGAAGGTAAGGGGATACAGGGGATAATGGTTACCGATGGCCGTATATGTGTGCAAACCGATGCTTCTGGAAAGTATAATATACCAACTTTGGGAGACAGCCGTTTTGTGTATATTTGTACTCCTTCAGGTTATCTGACAGACCGGAAAGGGACTATTCCTTCTTTTTATTTACCAATCGATCATTCTAAAAAGCAAAACTATAATTTTAATTTGAAGAAGAATCCGAAAGATGATGCCTCTCATGTCTTTGTTACTCAATCTGACATACAGGTTACTTCCAGAGATGAACTGGCTATTTATCAGTATGTAGTGGATGATTGCAAACAACTTCTCTCTTCTTATGCAACAACTGATGTTTTCGGTATCGATTGCGGAGACATTGTAGGGGATCATCAAGAATTATATCCCGATTACCTGAAAAGAGCCGATCAACTGGATATACCCATTTATCGTGTAGTTGGCAATCATGATATGAATTATGACGGTCGTACTCATGAAACTTCCTACAAGACTTTTGAAGATACTTTTGGTCCTTCCTACTATTCTTTTAATAAAGGGAATGCCCATTACATTGTAGTAGACAACAACTTCTTCATCGGACGTGATTATTTTTATATGGGTTATCTGGACGAAAAGACATTTGCATGGCTTGACCAGGATTTATCATACGTACCGAAAGGGTCACTCGTATTCTTTATTATGCATATCCCTTCCCGTCAAACGGAAAAGCAAGAAGCTTTTTTGTATAACTATGATATGATTGGCAATCAGATGGTTAATGCCGGTGCACTGCATCAGATCTTGAAACCCTATAAGGCACATCTTATCACAGGACACACTCACTACAATCTCAATGTAGTATTTAATGAGAATCTGATGGAACATAATACAGCTGCGGTTTGTGGTACGTGGTGGAAAGCGGATGTTTGTCTGGATGGCACTCCGCGTGGTTATGGTGTATACGAAGTGAATGGTAACGATGTGAAATGGTATTATAAAAGTTCCGGATATCCTAAAGAACATCAGTTTCGCTCATATCCGGCAGGGGCCTCTAAAGAGCATCCGTCGGATATTATTGCTAATGTCTGGAACTGGGATAAACTGTGGAAAGTGGAATGGTTGGAAGACGATCAATTGATGGGAAGCATGACACAATATACAGGTTTAGACCCATACGCATCAGTGGTATGTTCGGACCGGGAAAAGATGGTCTATACATGGATTACTCCAAGACCTACCCAACATATGTTCCGGGCAACTCCTAAAAATAAAGATGCTCGTATAGTGGTTAAAGTTACCGACCGTTTTGGCAAAGAATATATTCAAACGATCAATCCATAGATATTATGACTAAACGTGCTTATGCTTTAGATGCCCTACGAGGATACGCTATAATCACAATGGTGCTTTCGGCAACGGTTGCGTGGAATTCTTTACCTGGATGGATGTATCATGCGCAAACTCCTCCGCCGGACAGAGCTTTCGACGCCAGTTTATCAGGAATCACTTGGGTGGATCTGGTTTTTCCATTCTTCTTGTTTGCAATGGGAGCAGCTTTCCCTTTCTCAATCAAAAAAAGATTTGAGAAAGGGGACACTAAGTTGAGATTGGTATATGAAGCTATCAAACGAGGTGCACAATTGACTTTCTTTGCTATTTTCATCCAGCATTTTTATCCGCATGTATTGAGTAATCCACAAGACATGCGTGGCTGGTTATTGGCCATCCTTTGTTTTGTGATATTATTCCCCATGTTCATTCGTATTCCACTGAAAATGCCGGATTGGATGCGTATAGCTATTAAGGTGGTAGCATATGGGATAGCTATTGTTCTGTTACTGACAACTCAATACGCAAATGGAAGAGTTTTTGATGTATCATTCAGCAATATTATCATATTATTATTGGCAAATATGGCTGTTTTTGGTTCAGTCATATATATTTTCACAATGCAAAGCCTCCGGGCGCGAGTAGGTGTATTACTGATATTGATGACTTTGTTGTTGAGCGGACAGGTCGAGAATTCCTGGGCACAAGCTATATACAACTACACACCTCTACCATGGGCTTTTCATTTTGAGTATTTACAATATCTCTTTATCGTGATTCCGGGAAGCATTGCGGGAGAATATTTGATGGACTGGCTGAAGCAACACAATGATTCGTTTGTTGAATCTACCAATAAATGGAAGGCTATCGTAATGATTCTTTTGATATTAGCTATAATTATTGTAAATTTGGCAGGACTTTATACACATTGTACAGTCTTGAATCTGATAATAAATATTCCGTTATTGATAAGTGGAGTCTTTTTATTGAGAAAAGGCACAGGATTTATAAAGCTTTGGAGAGAACTTTTTACAGCCGGAGCTTTTCTAGTTATCTTGGGACTATGTTTTGAACCTTTTCAAGGAGGTATAAAAAAAGACCCCGCCACTTTTGGTTATTTATTCCTCACTTCAGGTCTGGCATTTATGGCTTTGTTGCTTTTAAATGTAATATGTGACTATTTTCGTTGTGTGAAGAGTACGCGTTTTCTCGTAATGCCCGGACAAAATCCTATGATGGCTTATGTAGTAGGAGATCTGTTGATTATGCCTTTGGTCAATTTATTAGGAATTGCATCATTGCTTGTATATTTCAACGAAAACGCATGGATGGGATTTTTACGAGGAGTGGTATTGACAACATTATCAGTACTGATAACTATGTTCTTCACTCGAATAAAATGTTTTTGGCGGACTTGAAACAATAATACTCAAAATATGAAAAGAAGAATCTGTATTTTTATAATGTTTTTTTCGGTGTGTCATACATATGCTCAATTAGTATATCATGATGCCTCAAAGTTCCCTTTATTAGGAAAAGCTACCGAAGCTACCGGAGCCCGATATGAAAGACTCCCGGATTCATTGAAAAATATCTCCCGTGCTCCGTTATGGAATTTAAGCCGTAATTCTGCCGGAATGGCGATACGTTTTCGTAGTAATTCTACCACAATAGCCGCTAAATGGGAAACGCTCATCAATTTTCATATGAATCATATGACGGATACAGGTGCAAAAGGCTTAGACCTTTATTGTCTTCAGAAAAATGGAGAGTGGCGTTTTGTAAATAGTGGTCGTCCGGGTGGAAAAACAAATCAAGCAACAATCATTGCTAACATGCGACCGGAAGAGAGAGAATATATGCTTTATCTTCCTCTTTACGATGGTCTTGTTTCTTTGTCTATAGGAGTAGATTCGTTAGCCACCATCGATCAGCCTTTAATTGATTATCCGATCCGCAAAAAGCCGGTTGTATTTTATGGCACCAGTATTCTTCAAGGAGGTTGTGCTTCACGTCCCGGAATGGCACATACAAATATCATATCGAGAAGGCTGAACCGTGAATGTATCAACTTGGGATTTAGCGGAAATGCACTTTTAGACTTGGAAGTGGCCAAAGTGATAGCCGAAGTAGATGCCAGTGTTTTTGTTTTAGACTTTGTGCCTAATGCTTCTGTAGAACAGATGAAAGAACGAATGGAAACATTCTATCGTATCATTCGTAGTAAACATCCGGCTACGCCAGTCGTTTTTATAGAAGATCCTATTTTCACTCATACACTTTATGATGAAAGAATTGCTAAAGAAGTGCAAAGAAAGAATGACACGTTAAAGGAAATATTCAACAGGTTAAAGAAGGAAAATGAAAAGAATATCATTTTTATCTCTTCTAAAAATATGTTGGGAGAAGATGGAGAAGCTACTATAGACGGTATTCATTTCACAGATCTAGGCATGATGAGATATGCTGATTTAGTTTGTCCAATCATAAAGAAAGCAATCAAATAAAAATTGCAATTTTTGTCTTAAATACTTTAACATGACCGATTTGACTAATGAACTTTGTGCTTAAAATTTAAAATTATTTGAAATATCTGATTTAAACATGAAAAAGATTCTTTTATTTCTATTTATATTTCTATCCACTTTTGCAAATGCACAAGAGCATAAAAAAGTGTTATGTCCAACGCCACCCATGGGGTGGAATAGCTGGAACTGCTTTAACAAGAATATCAGTGAAGAACAGATACGCGAAATAGCGAATCTTATGGTTTCTACCGGACTTAAAGATGCTGGATATACATACCTCAATGTCGATGATTGTTGGCAGACGCATCGGGAGTCTTGTGTTATTCAATCTGATTCGGTAAAGTTTCCATCTGGAATCAAAGTATTGGCTGATTACGTACATTCAAAAGGTTTGAAATTCGGTATATATTCTTGTGCAGGTTCGAAGACATGCGCTGGTAGACCCGGTAGCCGAGGCTATGAATATATTGATGCAGTCACATATGCAGAATGGGGAGTTGACTTTCTCAAATATGACTGGTGCCACAACAACGGAGCTAATGCCCGAGAAGCTTACTTTACCATGAGTGATGCCTTAAAAAGTACTGGTCGTCCTATAGTTCTATCGATTTGTGAATGGGGGACGAGTAGGCCCTGGGAATGGGGAAAAGGTATTGGTGAGATGTGGAGGGTATCCGAAGATATTATTGCAACAACCGAAGGTACAGCATACTGGGGAGGAGCGAGCATTCTGAAAATTATAGATATTATGGCTCCTCTTTGGCCATACGCGGGACCAGGCCACTGGAATGACGCGGATATGCTTCAGGTAGGCAATGGAGATCTAACATACGATGAAAACGTGATGCACTTCTCAATGTGGTGCATGCTCGCTTCACCTCTGATGGTAGGATGTGATCTTCGTAATATTGATAAGAAAATCCTTGATATACTTACCAATAAGGAAGCTATCGCCATAAACCAGGATAAGCTCGGAAAACAAGGCCGCATGTTCGAACGTAGTGGAAAATATCATGAGACATGGATCAAAGAATTGTCAGATGGCCGTATAGCCTTATGTTTCTTGAACAAGGATGAAAAAGAATGGTCTCTTGATTACCATTTTTGGGGATTTGACATAATTGGGATAGACCGAACTTACGATCATTACATAGTACGTGATGTTTGGAAGCATCAAGATATTGGAGATACAGGAGATAGGTATAGTTTCAAAGTACCGGCTCACGGTGTAGTTCTCCTTTGCCTTGCTCCTAAACAGTAATAAAAGAACCGAATATTCCTATATTACACAAATAAAAGCAGATGGTCAACTATTCCAAATACTCTTGACTGTTGCTATTGATATAATGTACAAAAAGCTATCTATCCAGAGTATTGGAAATAGTGACGCTATGTCAACAAGATAGTGTCGCTATAAGCTGCATATAGTGACGCTATACCGAGTGGATAGCGTCACTATTTTATTTGATTGCTTTCTTAATGATTGGATAAACTAAATCAGCGTATCTCATCATGCCTAAATCTGTGAAATGAATACCGTCTATAGTAGCTTCTCCATCTTCTCCCAACATATTTTTGGAAGAGATAAAAATGATATTCTTTTCATTTTCCTTCTTTAACCGATTGAATATTTCCTTTAGCGTATCATTCTTTCTTTGCACTTCTTTAGCTATTCTTTCATCATAAAGTGTATGAGTGAAAATAGGATCTTCTATAAAAATGACTGGCGTAGCCGGATGTTTACTACGAATGATATGATAGAATGCTTCCATTCGTTCTTTCATCTGTTCTGCAGAAGCATTAGGCACAAAGTCTAAAACAAAAACGCTGGCATCTACTTCGGCTATCACTTTGGCCACTTCCAAGTCTAAAAGTGCGTTTCCGCTAAATCCCAAGTTGATACATTCACGGTTCAATCTTCTCGATATGATATTGGTATGTGCCATCCCCGGACGTGAAGCACAACCTCCTTGAAGAATACTGGTGCCATAAAATACAACCGGCTTTTTGCGGATCGGATAATCAATTAAAGGCTGATCGATGGTGGCTAATGAATCCACTCCTATAGCCAAAGAAACAAGACCATCGTAAAGAGGAAGATAAAGCATATACTCTCTCTCTTCCGGTTGCATATTGGCAATGATCGTTACTTGATTTATCTTTCCTGTTGGTCGGGCACTGTTCACAAATCTCCATAGACAATTTCCCTCCAAACAATATAAATCTAGGCCTTTTACTCCTGTATCAGTCATATGATTCATATGATTATTAAAGAGATTTTCCCATTTCACCGCTATTTGAGTAGAATTGCTACGAAACCGTATGGCCATTCCTGCCGAATTACGGCTCAAATTCCAAAGAGGAGAACGAGATATATTCCTTAGTGAATCTGGAAACCTTTCGTATCGTGCACTATTAGTTTCTGTAGCTTTTCCCAATAAAGGGAAGTTTGATGCATCGTGATATATAATTTGGGCAAAGCTTATAGCTTGTCCACAAAGTAAAAGTCCAATCAAAATATATCTTATCATAGTATTTAATTTGCTGGGAATTTAATCTTCTGGGAATATGTCTGTTTTAAGACTTCTCTAACAGAAAGATTATCAATCCCCTTATTATAAAAATAAATCTCACTATTAATCCCCAACTCCCGGTTTACACGGAGCTGCTCCCGTAACAGTTCCGGTGACATTTTGGAACTACTCCCTTCCATCAGAATCATACCAGGTGCAAATAATTGGTTTGGATTATTCTGATGTATATATTTCATTACTTCTGAAACCGTAGCACGATACGCTTCGATACTATAACGATAACACTGAACAGCCAACAAATCACAAACTTTCTCTTTACACCAACGAGGCCATTCCTGCATCAGATTCTCTTCACACCAGGGATAAGGATTTGGGGCGAAACTAATCATAACATTCGGATTCTTTGCTTTAATCCTTTTATATAATTGTTTTGCAAAGGTATTTAAAATATTCAAACGCCAACGTACCCATTCCGAATTATTATAATCTGTAGGAGGATTTTTCCCTTGATGTTGTGATTGATAAAGAGAGACTGTATAGGTATCATATCCAGAGTTGCGAGGCATAGCTGGTAAGCGGTCATCACCTTGAATACCATCTAAATCAGGATAAAGTGTCAATGCCTCTTCTATTAGCTCTATTAAAAAGTTCTGTACAGCAGGATTATAGGCATTGAAGTAATAATCATGTTGATTGTAATTGGCGGGGTGTTGTTGATTGTCTATTCCTAACCAGTGAGGATTCTTTGCTAATAAAGGATTATCGGGTGATATCGGACGTCCCTCTCCCATAAAACCATATTCGAACCAGAAAAATACTTTTATATCATGTTTATGAGCCTCATCAATCAAATCACGTACCGGATCATTGGTTGGACTTTGATATTGTTTAGAATATCCGCTTAGCAAATAGCTTTCTTCTTGTGTCTTATAAGTAGAATAATGCATCAATACATCACTCTTATATATTGTTTTAGTTTCTGCATAAGATACAAGGAATATAGAATTCATATTCAACTCATCCAATGTCTTTACAAAATCTTTCATTCCCTGATAGGTATGTAATACAGGGGTAAAACGGGGAGCAGGCACCCAGACTCCCCGGATTCCTTTAGTCGTATCTTGACAAAAAACTTGTATACTAACAAACAGTAATAAAATAAACAAATATAAATCCTTTTTCATTATGTCTATATATAATTAGTTAAAACCTAGTTTATATGTTTCCTCATCAACTTGTATTACATACATCAATCCAAATTTTCTATTTAAGGCTGAAAGACAGTCTATTAATCTTTGTTGATGGCTTTCTATTCTGCTACCATCATATGTACTCCATAACTCAAGAGCTGATAAGCATCCTAAAGAGGGAGTCAAAGGAAAAAATGAAAAATTTTCAAAGAATAGAGGAGATATGGTTGATCCATGAACAATTATATCTTTACGGCCTACTTGACCAGCACTATATGTTTGCCATAATAAAGGGATATCTCTCCATCTTTCTGGTAAAAAATATGTATATATTTTATCCCAAGATTGATTATTTGCCTCCCATTCCAATGGTGAGCTTTCAAAAGGTAATACTGTTACTAAAATTGGCGTAGGGCCTATAAACTCATTCTTACTTTCAGCTCTCTCTTTTATTTTGAATACTCCCTGTGGAGTATTCCCATTGCTAAAATATGGCAATATATCAGATGCTGCACGGGCTAAATAGATAAAAAACTCTTGATTCCATCCTTCTTCATTTCTCCAAACATAAACTTTAGCTGGTATATTTCTATCTTGTCTCAACAAAACAATTAAGTGGATTTGTTCCGGGAATTGTGCTTTAAGGAAAGATGGCAAATCGTTTAATAGTTCCTTATGTAATTCAAATTTATAGTCTGCAACATGAATATCCCCAAGAATAGAATTCCAAGATTCATCATTTAAGTTTAAACAATCCACCTCTAAATTCTCTTTTCGCAACAAACTATAAGCTAAACATTTTTGCTTGCTGTTTCCGATATTCATGACTTCCCTTAACCATTTATTTTTACCAGGTATAGTTGTACATGCAACAGCAGTCAATAGCTGATATTGAAGTTCTGGAGAAAAAGTGTGGTGCATAGACATAAGTTTCCGCAAATATCTTTTTTCTCTTTTTCCATAACAATTGAAAGCTGAAATCTGCCATAGATTTTTCTGAACAGAAGATTCATCTTGTAATAATTGCAAATTCATGTTCTGCAACTGCTCAATAAAAGCTTGTCTTTGTTGCTTTTGTGTCCGAACAGAAATTGGTTGAGAGTATCCTAATTGTTCTCCTGTTAGGACAAAAAAAATAATAATTGAAAAGTAGTTTTTCATCTATTATGTCCTCCAAAAAATTTTTTTATAAGTGAAGAATGACGCTATACCTATTGACAATGCAGTAATCATTAATCCTTTAATAAAACCAAGATAAGCATTTTGATTGAATATATTCAAAAAGACATTTAATCCTAGCAAACCAATAATTGGCGTTATAACTAATTGGGGAGCAACATAAGCAATCATGGGGTTTTGTCCCACCATTTCAAATGGTCTGGTTATTATTTTATAACGATAAATATCACAGATTATAGAAAGTGCGATCATTGCCATAAACGCAAGTCCAGATGTCAGAAAATAATAACTAAATGTTGAATGATCTTTACGGATTCCACCTTCAAAAGCTTCAAAACATAATCCTAGCATTATCAGATAAGCCCCTATAACAAATAGTTTTTTCCAATAAATAAAATTATGATCAGCTTTTTTTCTTAAAAGAATATATAATGTAAAAAGTAGAACGATAGAGATTATTAAATTCAATAACAATTGTCTTGTATATAAACAATATACATTAATTATAATAACAGAAATAGATATCAGAAGAATCAATGGTAATCGTTTGGATATAATAGAAGGAGTCTGAGGAAGTATAGAAAGCCATTCTTTTAGATATTCACCGGCAATACTACCCGGAATAACAATAAACAAATATTTTAAGTAATAAAAATTATACATCCAAGGAATTGGTGAATATTGCATAATATCTTGAGCCCACGAACCTTCCGTATTACTACTTAATAAAATTCCCATAATAAAAGGAAGTATTGCTATTCGATAACATTTTTTACGCCAAGTGAAAATATATATAATTGATCCCCAAATGGCCATGTTGGCTAATACTAATATGATAATATTACTAAAATATAAGGAAAAAGAACGTTCATTGGCATAAGGAATCAGAAGCAACATTAAAATGCCTATTCCATAAGATACGTATTCTATTGTTATTCGTAGCCATTGTGGATATTTTCCAGAGAATCTCATATATATAGGAAACATCAATATAAAAGAAAATAAACTAATTCCCCATGATTTCATATCTTCCGGATCGTTAATTATCCATGGATACATGTGTTGAATAAAAATAGCAAAAAAGGTTAATCTTATTCCTCTCAATAAAGCCTTAAGTGATAAATGCATACATGATACTCCTTTTTCTAGTTTCCGTCCAATAGAGAATGGAAAAGCTGCTCCCATAGCAAATAAAAAAAAAGGAAAAACTAAATCTACCCATGTAATACCATAAATGGATGGATCAAAGGTAAATTGAGATCTAGGACCTACTTGGGCGTGATACATCCATGCAGGAAGCATACCTGAAGCTATAGTTCCAGATAAAATCATTCCGAAAATGGCAATGCCACGTAAGGCATCTAATGAAGATGCCCTACGTATAGTTAAAGAATCAGTCATGACTAATTATTATAATGGAAAAATAGCTTTTCCTGTATAAAAAGATTTTATAACTCGTTTGTTTACATCTCGTTTCAGCCCTTCATTGAAGAAAAATGTTTCTCCATTTGTTTGACAGGCACGGTTATATTGCATTTGTTCTACAAATATGCTTTCCCATTCAGAAGTATTGCGTAAATAAATCCCAGGATTGAGTATATTACCTTGGGTATTTTGACGCACATATTCAAGTGTTTCATCTAGTGTTGAACGATATGCAGCAGAGGTTTCTCTATAGCATTGTACTGATAATAAATCAATATCATTATTCTTTATCCACGAAGGCCAATCTTGCATTAAATTATTCTCACACCATGGATATGGGTTTGGAGAAGAGGCTATTATAATATTCTCTTTTTTATTTCTAAGTCTTTGAGACCATGTGTGACAGAAATCATTCAATTTTTTCAGACGCCATTTTACCCACTCATTATTGGAATAATCATTTGGAACATCTTTTCCTGTATCTAGCTTATATGCTTGTTTGGTTTTATCATTATATCCAGAATTTCGGGGAGAAGCAGGTAATCGGTCATCTCCCTGTATTCCATCTACTTCTGGATATTTTTCAATAGCTTCTTCCATCAGTTGGATTAGGAACTCCTGAACATTAATATCATAAGAATTCAGATAATAGTCTGTTCCATTATAATTGGCTGCAAGATTTTGATTGTTACGTCCGTCCCAATCAGGATGAACAGATAATATTGGATGATTGGCAGAAGGGTTTGCTCCTCCTGAACGCATAAAACCATATTCAAACCAGAAGAAAACCTTTATATTTTTGTTATGTGCCTGAGTAATTAGATCTTTTATTACATCTCCTGAGGGACCATTATAGTTACTTCCATTTAATAACCATCCTTCTTCAATAGTACTATAATTGCTATTTTCTTTTAAGACCTGACTTTTAAATAAGGTTTGCTCACGTACCCATGTTGCTACAAATATTGTATTTATATTAAGCTCATCCAAAAGGTTAATAAATTCCTGCAATTTTTCGAAGCTACTCAAAACATCTGTATGTGTTGGATCTGGAACCCACACTCCTCGAATCACTTTTTCTTGTGGTAACAGAGAAGCTTTTACTGTAAATGATTTACTTTGTCCATTGGCATTTGTTACAATATAGGTGAAATCAGAAGATAAATTGACCTCTTTTCCAGAAACAGGGAATACAGTACAACCATCGGCTATTTTAATTTGTGGAGTAATTTTAGTCAAGTCTGTACCATAGTTAAATGCTATATTTATTTTATCTCCCTCTATTTCCCCTTTTATATGATAATCGGGAATATCAAATGAAAGCATCTCCGGTTGGGTTGTAACAGTCGCTTCATATGAAATAGTTTGATCACCTTTTGTTAATTTGAATATTATAGGTTGTGTGAAGTTATAAGAATAGCCACTTTCTGGTTGCAATGTGGCTCCCTCAGTATATGATACTTCAACCTGTATGGCTTTGAGATTAGTTCCCACAGGAACTATTGCATTTATTTTTCTCGTACTTTGCTCAATATGAGCTTCTATACTCGTTTCTCTAGTTTTTACAATGAATTTTGAAATTAACAAATTCTCAGTTTCCGTTTTTTCTTCTTTTCCTGTATCATCTCCACTACATGAATAACTTATGCAACAGGTGAAAAGTAATAAAATAAATAGTAATTTCTTCATAATATTAATGAATTAAAACCGGACCTGAACTTATTCTACATTCAGGTCCGGTATTATGTGTGACACGATTATTTTCCTATTTCAAAAACTAATGCACCATATTCACATACATATCCGAAAACGTAAACTTTATCATTTACGACTTTAACACTATTACATGCAGACACCCATGCGGCACCACTTGTTGCATTGGAAGTTATTGGTTTCTTAAATACGCTTACTTGATCAATACTCTTGTCAGCAAGCGCTTTCATCCCCTCAACATAATTTGTCCCATCAGTCAAAGCCACAATTTCAAGGAATGCTTCATTAGGAGCCCACTCACGATTGATTGTATATGTCAGATAGCGTATTCCATTATATTCAAAGAAGTGTGGATCCATAGCACGTCCTTGAATTGGCATGTCTCTTTCTATCTCAAACTCAACATTAAAGTTCTTATTTAACAATAATGTTCCAGCTGCAGAACCTGTCGCAATAAAATGTTCACTGTCATCAGGTATTCCATTAATTCGGGCATATTGACCTAAGCTTAAATCAGAAGAACTTGGAGCTTTATATTGCCCAACCAAATCAATGACTTGAGGTTGTGTTTCCAAATTACTATTTTCTCCTTTCCATACATAGAATTGTCCTTGTTGCGCATTTTGGAATGGAAAGTTTGAAGATATAATATAACCATTAGTTTTAGGATCACCGATAATTGATAAAGCATCCCCTAAGCGTACTCCAGTTGAATTTCCGACAGGGTCTGATATTGTATATTCTAGAACTTTTTCAGGCAATGCATCTACATTTTCCCAACGATAAACAACAAAACTTTGTGCTTTACTACCTGCCATACTACAAGCATATATATTACCATTGTCTGCCACTCTCACGTCGCTGATAGGCCATGTTACATTCGTTGTTTGAATGACTCCTGTTCCCATATTGAGAGTCTTTAACTCCTTAGTCGCATCTTTGATGTCATAATAATATATGTTATTACCTCCCTCTCTGGAAGCAAAGAATGCATAACGTCCATCAAAATAAGCACCTCTTGTTGTGTTTTTCCCTAACATTGTATTGAGTCCTGAACCTAAGGATTGATCTAAAACAACTTTTGCTGTACTAATCTTCATACCAGCTTCAGAAATCTGTGCTTCAATAGTATATTTTCTTTCTTGATTTCCATTTGCTATTATGATATATTTTTCACCCTCTAATGCAAAATCAATAGTCATTTTGTCATCTGACATTGCTGGAATAGATTCCTTGATAATTGCAGTTGAAGGAGAAATTTCAAAGTCTGACAATATAGCTTTGGTTCCCATAACATTAGAGAATGACAATTTGATTTTTTTCTCAACGTGAGAAATGTTTATTGCCGGATTGTATACTCCAGATACTTTTAAGTTTAACAACGCTAGTCCATCAGTATTTGTAGATGTGGTGACCCGAATACCATATTTTATGAATTCTGTGCCTTTTATTGCGACTAATGCTTGTTTGCCATCATTGGATTCAAAATCTACGACTGTACCAGATCCTGGAGTAACAGTAGTTCCATTATTAGGAATAATTTCCAATTTCATATTTTTTAAATCACTTAAAGGGGAGACTACGATTCTAAACGTATCATTATCTAATACTCCTTCAGCACGAGCATTACCATTCTCGCCAGCATTAATTATGGCAACACTTTTAACACCAATAGGCTCGGTTGATTGCTCATCATCGTTAGAACATGAAGTGAATATTACAGTACATAGGCTCAATGCACATAATATGTGCGTAAAATAATGTTTCATGGCTTTTGTTTTTTGATTTGTTAAATATTAGTTTTTATCCCACCAAATACGTGTATACTGACTATCACCTCCCATTCGTTCAATAGCTTCTTGAACATTTATTGGATTATACCTTATTTCATCTGTTGAATATGAATAGCGGCGAGGCATATCTGAATTACCGGGCCAGTGATATATTAGTGGAGCAATAGACGGCTTACCAGTGCGTCTTACTAGATTCCATCCCTGAGGACCATTAGGAAATAGTGCTAACCAGAACTGTGTATACAAATTCTCTTCAGAATAAGGCACCTTAGTTATAAAAGATTGAATTTGTTCATCTGGGATGTTACATGATTCTAAAGATAATCTTACTGCTTTATTATAAAAAGTAGTAGCATCACCTTGAATGAATCCTTTTTGAACAGCCTCTGCTAATAAGAAATGTGTTTCAGAAGCTGTGAATAAAACAAACGGAGTTTCTCCCTGAATAAAATAATCACCTATATCACAATAATTGGGAATATAGTCGTCTTTATAATGGGCGTTCAAATCTTCTATTTTTTGTCCTGAGGGTAATCCTACATATTCTCCGTTAATGTTTTTAGCCATATATATGTGCATACGTGGATCTTGATTAGCTGCTAGTCTGTCATACATCGTTTTAGAAATTCTCATTTCATCCCATCCAGCAACAAATGCATATGGATTCTTTACATGATAAGTTGCACCTCCTTCATCAGGAATCAATCTGACATTATCTTCATTCGCTGATATATAAAGAGATTGATTTTGCCAGTCAATGGATGCCAAAGTTGTTCTTGTAATCTCATCTGCAGCAACATTTGAACATTGCATGGCAAGTCTCAAAATCATTGAGTTTCCAAACTTAATCCATTTATCCAAATCTCCATTAAAAAAAACATCTGCTGTACCTAATGATGCATATCCACTATTTTTATTAGCATTTAAAGTAGAGACAGCGGTCTGTAGCTGGCTAATTAAATCTTTATATATAAACTCTTGGCTATCGTATTTGGGAGCCACAGATTTAAATGCTTCAGAATAAGGAATGTCGCCATAACAGTCTGTCATATATTGAAACATATAGGCACGCCAAATTCTCGCTATTGCTTCATGATTAACATTTTTAATCTTTTGAGACAGTTCAATGGCATGCTCGCATAAATGGAGACCTGCAAAAGCTTCATCTGAATACCACCATGACCATACAGAATTTGCAGGTGAGGGCTCATAATGGGCAGAAGTAAAATTAGCTTTTATTGTAGAGACATATTGTACCCAATCTAAAGTAGTTATTTGATTTGTATTTTGCCAAATACCAACTGAAAGCCCTGAACCAGTGACAAAAGAGCGAGTTAATATAGGAGCTGGGTCAATGATAACCGATGTTGTTTTTGGAAAGTCTAATTCCTCAAAATCTGAAGTACATGAGAATAACCCTAAACTACAGGCTAATGTACTTATTAATATATATTTCTTCATAATTCTTTTTTTATAATTTTAGAAAGTAACATTCACTCCAAAAGTAAATTGCATAGTCTCGGGCATACCAAATATTTCTATCCCCGAGGCATTTCCTGTTGTGATATAAGTTTCAGGAGATACATTAGGAACATGTTTCATTAGATAACAGAGATTATTTGCGTTTACATTAAAATTTATATTATCAATAAATTTCACTTTATGCACATCCCGACGCAGGTTGTAGCCTAAACTAACTTGTCGTAAGCGAATATACGATGCATCGTAAATCCACATTTCAGACACTCCGCTTACACGTTGCCAATACAATTGAGGATCTACAGCATATGAACCATATACTCCATTTTTTACACCTTCCACCATATAGCCGATATTAGGAAGTATTCCTGTTTCTTGATTTAAAAATTTGGCTAATGCCCATTCGTCACGTCCTTTGATTGTTGAGCTAAGTACTCCAAGTTCTGATCCTTTCATATTCGAGTAGGAAAACATATCATGGCCTAGTTTTCCATCAATCAACAAGCTGAAAGAGAAATCTTTATATGTAAATCCAGTACTAAAGCCTAACAACCAATCAGGGTATATTTTTCCTAATTTCTGCATAGTGTCATTGGATCCATTTTCATTTTGTTTTATAGTAGGAAGATTGCTATCATCTAGAATTAAGTGTCCATTCTCGTCTCTATTAAATGCTGTTCCCTGCATTGTACCAACAGCTTCTCCATTCATGGCATTTATTGTCATTCCGGAAGCTCCACCTAGTGTTAATACCGGTACATCATCCGGCAGTTCTTTTACTTTATTCCATTGATAACTAATATTGGCTCCTGCCCACCATTCCATTTGTTTATTTTTAAATAAACTACCTTTTATTTGTGCTTCTATACCCGAGTTCTTGATGTATCCAGCATTGATGATACCACTTGAATAACCTGAAGAAGGAGCCAATGGAGCAGTAAATATCTGATTTTCTGTTCCTGTTGTATAATATGATAAATCAACATTAAATCTATTTTGCCACATGATCAAATTAAGTCCAACTTCTGTAGATTTTGTCAATTCACTTTTTAAGTCTGGGTTTACCCGTTTAGAAGGAATAAATCCATAGGGTAGTCCGTGAAATTGATTTGGAGAAGTTCCATATACATTATATCTTTGTGAGCTGTAGTTTCCTCCACTACCAACCGCGGCCCATGATGCACGTAATTTTAACAGATCTACGCTTTTGCCAAGATCAAATGTTTCAGAAGCAATCCAACTGCCACTTACGGAAGGATAAAAGATAGACCAATTTTCAGGAGATAGAACCGATGTCCAATCATTACGGGCTGTAATATCTAAAAAGAATTGACTATCCCAATCCATAGACAAAAAGCCGTATATAGATTGTACTTCACTCTCTGCTATTCCCTGATTACTAACTAAATTATTGAAATTCTGAATAACATAATTCCCTTCTAAATTTATTAATCCAGATTCAGACTGACTGGTCATACTATATACATTACGCTTCATCAAATTTCCTCCAACTGATGCATTCAGACCAAACTTTCCAAATTTATGGCTTCCATTCAATAGGAAATCATAATTTTCTTCGCTAAAATCATTGTCACTAAAAGTAATAGTAGCTAATCCTTGATTCTTAAAGTAAGTATTAGTAGCTGTTTGACGTTGTCTTTCATCAGTGTAATAATCTAAACCTCCCCTTGCCTTTAAATTCAAGGCAAATGGTAATTTCAACAAGTTTTTCAAATCTATATTAAACTCTACAAAACCAAGAATCCTCTTACGTTTATCATAATTGGTATTTAAGTTTTCAGTCCAATATGGATTATTAAGTAATGGTGATTTAGCAAAAGACAAATCAGTTGGAGGCAAAATACTACCATTTTCGCTTTGGGTATATTGCTCTGTCCAAATTATAGGCATTCCGTTGTTTGTTTGATAATTGCGTAGCATATCCATCCCTAAAGAGCGTGGTAAATACCACATTGCATAAATAGGATTATCTGGAGACCCTCCTAAATTGGGGCGATTTTCAGCTTTTTGATCTATATAATTCGCTTTAGCATCAATGGATAGAAAATTACCCAATTTAGTGTCAAAACGAAGAGTAATAGAATTTTTCTTTATTTCGTTACCTGGTACTATACCCCTTTCATTTGTATTAGTATAGGAGAAATAAACTCCCATTTTTTCATTCTTGTTTGCAATTGATAAATTGTGATTGTGAGAAAGCCCTGTTTGTAAATAGTCATCATAGGGGTGAGAGGTACTTGATAATGTTTGTTTTTGTCCTAAGAAATTGGTAACTTCCTGACCTTCAAGTTTAGCTCCCCAACTTTGATAATCTGTTGATATGTATTTTCCTGCAGAACCTTGGGAATATTCGTTCTGAAAATCGGGCTTTATTGAAGGAGTGCTGACCTGCAACTGATAATTGTATTTGATACCTAATGATTCTCCTTTCTTACTCCCCTTTTTGGTTGTAATCATGATGACACCATTTTGTCCTCTTGAACCATAAAGGGCTGCTGCAGCTCCTCCTTTCAGTACAGAAATTGATTCAATATCATCTGCATTAATGTTGTTGGCTGCATTTCCATAATCTGTACCACCCCATTGTCCTGTGCCATCAGCGCCTCCGTCTACTCCTCCTGTATTATCCATTGGAACACCATCCACCACATATAAGGGTTCATTTGATCCGGTTAAAGAGCTTACTCCACGGATCGTAACTTTTGATGAGCCGCCGGCTCCACTACCACTAGATGATATATTTAATCCTGAAACCTGGCCACTTAACGCCTCTAATGGGTTCACTTTGGAAAAAGCTGAAAGGTTATTTCCTTCAACGTTACTAACAGCATATCCTAATGCTTTTTTATCTCTTTTTATTCCCAATGCAGTTACTACCACTTCCTCTAATTGCTGAGTATCTTCTTTTAAAATAACTTTTATAAAGTTTTGGTTTCCAGCTTTCAGTTCTTGTGTTATATATCCAATAAACGACACAATAATAGTTCCGTCAGTAGAAGAAAGTTTAAGTTCAAATTTACCTTCCATATCCGTTATAGTTCCATTTCCAGAACCTTTTTCTTGAACAGAAGCTCCAATAACTTCCATTCCTGAAGAATCTATAACTTGCCCTTTTATATTCTTTTGAGCATACAATGTAGTTGTCGATAATAAACAGACAACAAATAGCATCATTAAAAATTGCATTCTTTTTTTCATATTCTATTATTAAATTTATGAGTTAATAAATTTGTTTATAAAGGTTTGTTGCACATTTGATATTCTAATACTCCTCCTTTCATTATTTCATCATAACTGATATAATGTTTATCCAGCAATTTCCCATTCAACTTTATTGATTGAATATATTTATTCTCTTCGGAATTGTCATGAGCGACAATTTGCATTTTCTTCCCATTATTTAATATAATTGTCGCTTTACTCATAAGTGGCGAACCAAATACAAATGTCCCAGAAACAGGATTAACAGGATAGAATCCTAAAGTTGAGAATATATACCAAGCTGACATTTGTCCGCAATCTTCGTTTCCTATTAGACCATCATGTTGCGTAGTGTAAAATTGCTTACAAACTTGTCTGACATATTCCGCAGTCTTATATGGCTGTCCCATGCATGTATACAAATATAATACGTGATGACTAGGTTCATTACCATGTGCGTATTGCCCTATCATTCCTGATATATCAATAGATGCTCCTTCATTCAAATCTGAACTAACTATAAATAAACTATCTAATTTTTGTAGGAATGTTTTTTTATCACCGAAAAGTTTTGTTAATCCTTCTATATCATGGGGAACTAACCAAGTGTATTGCCAAGCATTCCCTTCAACATAGTCGTCCTTCATATGCATACTGTAAAATGGGTCAAATTCTTTTCGCCAATTTCCATTTGATAATTTTCCGCGCATAAAATTAGTTTGAGGGTCGAAATAGTATTGATAATTTTTCGATCGTTTAAGAAACTTCTGATATTCCTGTTGTTTCCCCATCTTCATTGCAAGCATAGCAACTGAATAATCATCTATTGCATATTCTAATCCTTTTGCTACAGACCAAGGTGTTTTATCTGCTGATATATATCCATTAAGTCTTACATCTTCTAAACCATTGATATCCATTTCTGCAATACTGGACACTGCATTGTAGGCCTGTTCTTTATCTATGTTTTGAAAGTTTTTCAGACAAGCATCAACCACAACCGGAATGGAGTGAATACCGACCATACAATCTGTTTCGTTACCTGCTAAATGCCAAACTGGCATTCTGCCTTGTTGTTTATAAATAGTTAACAAAGTGTTAATATAATCTGGAACTCGATTGTCTATTAAAGTATAAAGAGGGTGAACGGCACGATATGTATCCCATAACGAAAAAGTTGTATAAGGGATGAATCCTTCTGCCATATATATTTTCCCATCAGCTCCTCTATATTTACCGTCAACATCTGCGAAAATGGAAGGTGCAATTAGGGTGTGATATAAAGCTGAATAGAATATTTTCATAACATCCGGTTCTGCTTCAAAATCTACCTTTGCTAATTCTTGATTCCATTGCTTCTTAGCTACAGCTTTCACTTGATCAAAATTCCAATCAGGAAGTTCATTAACAAGATTCATGTTTGCTCCTTCTGCAGAAACATATGAAATACCTGTTTTTATTAATAGTGGTTCAGAAATATACCCAAAATTAAGTAACGCTTTTACACTGTTATTGTGCTTAAATATCTTATATTTTTTTATGGGTTTAGAAAAAACACTACTAAAATGTATTTTGTGGTCAACGGCCCATTCATCAGAATGACGATATCCAACAATATTCGTATCATTTAATAAATGACAAAAAGAATTCAAAGTTCCTTTACGAGAAGATAAGGATTTTGCACTTCCCTCCAAATCAATGATTACAAAAGCTTCTGCATTATGAGGATATGAATAACGATGGAAACCAACTCTAGCAGTTGAAGTCAACTCCACCTTTACATTATATTTTTCTAACCATACAGAATAATATCCTGGAACAACCGATTCTTTATTCTTAGAAAATGCGGACACATACATAGATGTAGGTAAAACATTTAATGTTGTATCTGGTAAACTATTGACTGGCATAAAAAGGATATCTGCTAAATCTGCAATACCTGTACCACTCAAATGAGTATGAGAGAATCCGATAATTGTTGAGTCAGAAGCATGGTATCCAGAACACCAGTCCCATCCTGTGGATAAATTATTAGGTCCTAGTTGCACCATACCATGAGGAACTGAAGCCCCTACAAATACATGACCGTGTCCTCCACTTCCTATTAAAGGATCTACATAAGTTGTATAATCTTTTATTATGTCTTCTTCTGTTTTCTGAGAACAAGACATAATAAGTATAAAAGAACAACATATTTCTATAATATATATTCGAAATAAAGCCATAAAGATATTTTTATTTATTTATTTCTTCTAATGTTTTCCAGCACTGAAACAGCCCTCTTGGTACATGGAAACAACCTTTCCATTTTCCTCCTTTGAGTGGAAGTAACACTTCTCCTCTTCGATTCAGGTATCCATACCATTCAGGATATTCTTTATCCTTGAAATGTGTCCATGTATAGTCATGTACTTTCTCAAACCATTCCAGGCATCGTTTGTCTCCTGTCAATTGATAACCTTTTAATAGAGATATCAAAGTCTCGATATGCACCCACCAGAGTTTCTGATCCCACTCCAATTGTTGAGGTGGGCAACCATTACGATCCATAAAGTAATAAATACCGCCATACTCCTTATCCCAGCCATAATTAAGCATTGTAAGGGTGGTATCTTTGGCTTTCTCTATCAATTCAGGACGGTTCAGGCGTTTGCCCAGATCCATGATAAACCACATCGCTTCAATGGCATGTCCCGGAGTTATCTGACGACCTTCAAAGCAGTCAACCAGACTACCGTCGATATCTACATTTTCAACAATGATACCTCCAAGTTCAGGACGGTAAAAAACTTCCATTACTTCGTGGATACAAGTTTCCATTGTTTCTTTTAGATAACTTTCATCTAAAAGATGTTCTATTTCCAGAGCTAGGTTACAAAGGATCATCGGTAAGGCAAAGTTCTTCAAATTGCGAGTACCCGGATG
>OLIL01000261.1_pt1 | contig 38178 bp, 23 predicted proteins | sample 1609701 | NCBI WGS metagenome assembly OLIL01 (sample SAMEA4350146, study PRJEB24818) | metagenome | biome: human; feature: gut; material: faeces | place: Denmark | collected 2013-09
GCATTTAGCTTTTCCTTAAAACAATTATTATTTAGTAAAAAGCATCATAAGAAACTTAAAAAAAACTACTTATTAAAAAACTAATACCTGATTGAATATTAATATCTGTTGAACTGTAATATGCGATTTTGTCTTTTCTCAGAGTTTTACCTTATTCTTCAGCTACGCGTACATCGTACATCACCATCTCTGATAATGTCGGATCGCGCGGTATCATTTCTTCGGTGAATACGCCGTTTTTCAGTTCGGAAACCTTTTCAAATTCAAACCGGACATAACTGAAAGGGGTGTCTGACTTATATTCGCCGGAAGTATATTCTACATATTTCTCCGTTGAATATTGAGAAGGTAGTCCATCGTTTTGTGCGGTGAGGGTGACAAGTTCTGTCCATTCATCGCTTACTGTCGCTTTCACATAGCACTTGAGTTGAGCCGGTGCACGGAATGGACTTTTAGCAGGGATAGTGTACCCAAATTTTAAAAACGTCTGTTCTTGAGGCAATAGAATGTCGATGTGGTAAAGAGGGTCTTCGCTTACGAGCCAACTATACGCTAACACTTTATCCAAATCGCCGTCAAACAAGAGGGAGCCCGAACTCTTGATTTGGTATTGTCCGGTTTCATCCTCCATGGCCAATACATTTTCTCCGGTAAGCGTCATCGGAATCGATTCCAACTTGATTTTGCTTGTAGAAGTGCCGCTAACGGTCTGAATCTGTCCAGGCGTGAATGTGGTACTGAAGGGCTGTACATAGAATGTATATTCACCGTCCTCTGCACTCGTCCCTTCGAGCAGGAACGAATTAGAAAGACCGCTCACTACTTTCTTGATGTCTTTCTGTTTTACGGAGTCGTAATATCGAATTTCCACATACCGATTGATATTCTCACTATTCTCATACTGCCATGTCAGCGTAATGCTGCCTTCGAATGTAGAAAAGGCCAGGTTAGTGATTTCTGTAGCCGGTATGCCCGCACTGTCATTATCGTTACTGCAAGCGGTTAAGCTCAATCCTACGCATAGTATTAATAATAGATTCTTAAATGTTTTCATTGTAAATCTCTTTAAAAAATTCCTTTTTATTATTCATATCCTGGGTTTTGTACCATATTGAGATTGTTGCTCATCTCAGCAATGGGAATAGGTAACAGGTAGTGGGCCGGAATGAAACGGCGGGTCACGTTCACTTCAGTAGGTTGTGCAAATTCGCTCAATTCTGTCGCTAAGATGTTAAGTCCCATAGGCTTTTCGTTCATCACCTCAGCATCTCCCCAACGTCGGATGTCCCAAAAGTTGTGGTTTTCCAAATAGAGTTCGATGTGGCGTTCTCGGTGTACGATTTCCCGCAGTTTATTTTGGTCGAGAGTAACGCCAATACTACCCCATGCTTCTTCCACGGTGGGAATGCCCGCACGCTCGCGGATGAGGTTGATGTACTTTTTACCTTCTTCCAGATTCCCCGTTTCAATGCAGGCTTCCGCATAACTCAGATAAACTTCTCTCACCGTGACAAAAGGCCAAGGATACTGAGGGAGTGTCAGTGAATTTTCTGTAACGAAAGTACCGGGATTGGCCCCTTTCTTATTGAGATAACCAGTCTTAGTACCCTCCGTGTTATTGGCGTTCACCCCCATATTGCTCAGTTTGGTGAACTGTACCAACTGCTTGTACGGGCCTCGCTTGTATCGCGTGGCATACGAATAGATGCCATCGGTTTTGTCTTCTCCCTGCACCTCGTAATAACCGTTGTGGAAAGCTATCCAGGCGTAGAAACGGGGTTCGCGTTGCATGTTCATTTCAAGAGTCTGTAATCCTGCTTCTCCCCATGGCCAATCTTCGGGGATGGTCACCAAGTCGAACCGTCCTTCATAATTGTAAGCCGGGTCTTCGTCTATCGGTAGTCCGTTCTCAGTATAAAAACGCTCTATTTGGAGCAACGTGGGTGCAATACCGCCATACGTCCTTTTTGCCCAACGGGGAACCGACTTTGATTGTACCATGAATGAGTTTTCATTGCCACACCAAGCCCAAAGATTTTCAGGAGTATCTGGATCGCCCAACATAAAGCGCAGCGTGCGTACCGGTTCTATAGAGGGTAAAGGAGCGCTAGGAAAAGTTCCAGGTATGTTTTTGTACAAACGGTATTTTCCTTCAATCATGGTCAGCAACTCTCTATAAGCGTCCTCGGCACGTTTCCATTTTTGCGGATCGTAAATAGTGCTGATAAGTTGCGTGCCGTCCTGATTCTTGAAATCCGCATACATACTCTTGAACTTTTCTCCACCGTTGAACTGGGGCGAAGCGGCAGTTAGAAACATGCGGGCACGAATAGCCATGGCGGCTATGCTGGTGGCTCGTCCGTATTCTTCACCGGTACGCTCCTCTGGCAGTCGGGTGGCCACTTCGGCAAAGCGTTCCGCAATCCAGTTGACACACTCATCGTAGGTGCTGCGCATGGGGTTGCCGGTGTCGTTCATGTTAATTAAGCCATTCACTAAAATGATGGGACCATACATGCGCAACATGTAATAATGGTAATAAGCGATAAGGAAATCGGCCTCAGCGATATAATCATCTATGACTTTCTGAGGAAGCCCAGGTACTGTCCCGATACTTTCTTTCAACAAATAGCATTGGCGAATACCTTTATAATAGGTATTCCAATAATTAATAATGGGATTTGATGGCGTGAAATTTCCCTGTGAGAAATTGTCCGAAGCCTCATGAGGCCAGGCACCGACAACCGCGTCGCCAGTGATTAAATCAATAGATTCACCAATTGCCCTGGGGTCTTGTATGTAGCTGTAGCACGAGTACAAGTATCGCAAAGCCGATGTCGGATTCTGGAAAGCGTCCGCAGCCGTCGCTTTTTCATCGGGAACAATGTCTAGATAGTCGCACGATACACACCATAGTGCGCAAAGTGCACAAAGTAGCGTATTTATCTTTTTCATATCTCAAGATTTATTTAAATGTCATTTGGAAACCTAAATTGAACACACGTTGGGTAGGATACTGCAAGCCGCTTCCACTTCCTTGTTCGGGATCCCACAAGTCGAACTTAGAGAAAGTCAGCAAATTGGATCCACGTAGGTAGAAGCGCATGTTCTTAAATGTATATCCTATCTCCATATTTTTTAGTTTTAAGAAAGAACGGTCACGCATCCAATAAGTGGATGTGACGGAATTGTTGGCCTGCCCTACGGCTGTCAGGCGCGGATATTTCGCTCGAATGTCTTGGTCGTCTGGACTCCAACGGTCTTCAGCGATGAAAGTACGCACATTCATATTTGTGAGGTTTCCAAAAGGTTGTATGCCGGATATGAACATGCTTGTTTTGGCCGCACCCTGAAAGAATAAGGAGAAATCAAAGCCTTTCCATTGGAAAGACGGACCGAAGCCATATACGATTTCAGGCGTTTCCGGATTGCCGATGGGAACTTGGTCATTTTTGTCAATTACATCATCGTAAATTCCGTCAGCGTTCGGCATGTTCACATATTTGATGTCTCCGGCTTCCACGATACCACCGATCAATTGTTCCGGACTGGCATCTACTTCCGCTTGGTCTGCAAATAAGTAGTCCGACACATATCCCCATTTTTGAGATGTACTGTAGCCTATTTTGGAAAGATTGGGATAGGCTCCGTAAGCCTCATCGTATTTTTTTATTTCATTGTGGGCATACGTAAATGTTCCTTTAAAAGTCATGCTGAAGTCTTTGGTAAACTGCCGTCCGAAGTCGAGCGATAAGTCTACGCCTTGGTTGGTGACTTCCGCATAGTTAGCGTAAACCTTTGTGCCATATACACCGGCGAAATAGGGTACATTCACAAGATTTTGAAAAATATCTTCGCGGTCTTCATGAAATACGTCGAACGTCAAGTTCAAACAGTTGAACAATGTCATGTCGATACCGATATTAGACTTCTTTCCAACCTCCCAAGTCAGGTCGTTATTGGCAAAACGGTTGTATACCGGACCTTTGTAAGTCACTTTTTGATGTAATCCGGTTGTGAACGACGGACTTCCTTGCAGGTTGATGTCTTCCTGATAAGCGAAACGTTCACCACCTATATTCCCGTTACCCACTAGACCATAAGAGGCTCTGATTTTCAGATGGGAAATTACTTCTTTCAGCGGTTCGAAGAATTTCTCCTCACCGATGTTATAACCGATGGCAAAGGATGGAAACAAGCCGAAGCGATTCTTGGGGGCGAAGTTCTCCGAACCGTTATAACCCAAATTTACTTCAGCCATGTATTTGTTATCGAACATGTAGGATGCACGTGCAGCAATACCTTGCTTCCTTTTGGGAAGGCTGGTCAGTAAATTCGAACCGGGATTAGTATCAACATATTCATCTTGATTGTACAAGAGCATGGCATTCACATCGTGTTTGCCGAAAGTCTGCGTATATTCCAATAATCCCTGTAAATAGATGCGGCGGTCTCCATCAGTACTGCTCGAATATTTCAACGTGGTTTCTTGCTCCGTACCAAGTTGTCCTAAAACATACTCGTATGTTCCGTCTGGATTAGACACATAATTTTCCAGAGAGAAAGTATTGTAGTTACTGTAACGATCCTCTTTAGTGTAACTGTAAGTCTTGATAGAAGCCAAGGCTTTAAACTTCAAGCCGGGCAGTATGAACTTCAAGTCCTGTTCAAAATTCAGGGCAGCAACAACAGTTGTCTCAAACTTATCTTGGTAATTGGTTGAGGCAGAGGCCATCGGGTTTACAGTCGGATTAATGGGTGTGGCCCCCCATCTGATGTAAGGCACCTCTTCATCTTCAGGATACATGATAGGGTAATCAACAGGGTTTCCTCTCATTGTGGCCTCAAAAAGCGTTTTAGTGCTCTCTTTTGGGCGATGCAGATCTTTCAGTTGCACATTTAATCGCAGCCCCAATTTGGTGGTCGGACTGAGATAAGCATTTATGTTGTTTTGGAACGAGTAACGCATATTGTTGATGTTGTTGTTGAAAGAGAAAAAGTCTTTCGAACGGCCTCTCAACATACCGTCCTCATGGTTTACAGAGATACTCGAAAAATAATCTACTTTACGTCCGCCTCCTCTAATATTAAAATTAACCATTTGTGAGAACGCATGATTCCTAAACAATTCATCGTACCAGTCCACATTCGGATAAATATATGGGTCTAACCTATTTCGAGTACCGTCTATCTTCTCTTGGGTATAAGGAGTTTTACCATACGACTCATTGGATACAGCTTCGTTGTACAATTCCATAAAAGTTACGCCGTCTACAAATTCCGGTATGCTGGTCGGTTGAGACACACTCCCCTCTATGCGGAAATTGATTATCGGTTTATCCAAATTAGAACCAGATTTCGTATTGATAATCATAACACCGTTAGCACCTCGCATACCGTACATGGCCGTGGCGGTAGCGTCTTTCAAGATGGAAAAGCTTTCTATTACTTCCGGATCCAATGCGTTCAAGTCTGCCGCACTCGCTTCTATGCCATCGATAATAATTAACGGGTCAGAAGAAGAGAGCGTAGATACGCCGCGAATCCAGAAGTTCGCTCCGTCTGCTCCCGGTTCACCTGATTTTTGAACGGCAATGACACCCGCCAAACGTCCGGCAAATGATGTGGATAGATTGGAGGACGGCACTTTCAGGTCTGCCGGCCGTACGGTTTGGACAGAACCCACTACGCTGACTTTCTTTTGTCCGACTCCGTAGGCAGTGATGACCACTTCATCCAGTGTTTTCGCATCTTCTTTTAAAACTATAGTAATTTTTTTCCGATTACCGACTTTAACTTCCTGAGTAATATAACCAATATAAGAAACCACCAAAACAGAGTTCTCGGAAGGTACAGAGATGCTATACAAACCATCCATATCAGTAGTAGTCCCTATAAACGTATCTTTCACCCGGATAGTGGCTCCAATCACAGCATCTCCTCTTTCGTCCTTAACCAACCCTTGAATCTCGATTTGTTTTTGAGATTGTTCCAGTATAAATTGTTCATTACTTCTTTGCTGATTCCGGTTATTCTCAATGCCATAAGCATCTATCTTTGTTTCCAAAATCCGACTATTTTCCCCAAAAACAAACGCAGGTACACAAAATAAAGAAAATAGGTACAACATCCTACATTTAGGAATGTGTGTAAAACTACCAAATAAAATCTTGTTTTTCATGTCTTAAAGATTAAAAAGAATATTACAAATTATTAAATCACATATTCAAATAGAGATATCTCATTCAAACTTTTGCCTAAATACTAAGTCATAAATTCATTTTTTATTATTTTATTAAAACAAAACGGTTTACTCTCTTTTTAATATATAAATATTAATAGTCCAAAAGTAAATCAATTTATAACTAAAAAAACAAAACACAATGAAAAAAACAACGTAATGGGTTACGTAAAATTAAATTAGCACCGATAACCCTACCTGCTAATCATATAAAAATCATCTAATTACCATTACACCCACAACTATTTTTTTACGGATTTTCTACCAACTATCATTTCCACAGACAAGTTCATATTCTTTCTTCAAACCCGTTGGCGAAATTATATTGATGCAAAAACACTTAGATATAATCCCTTTGTATCAGAATATGAAAAGAGATAAACAGAGAAGGCGGCTATGCCGCAAGAAAATCTCTGTTTATTTCTAAAGCACAAGGCAATGAAATTGCTCATTAAATATCCCTTAAAAAATACCGTTTAACTGTCCTGGTAATCCCTATGTTTATCCACTAGTGGGTACTTTTAAATATTATTCTTTGAAAATCGCATAGTTATGTATCTTTTGGAAGCGTGACGATTTGAATTGAAAAGTTGTTTTAGCCTTGCCCCAAAGCTCAAAACAATGAATCAAAGCAAATATATCTTCGCTCAACTTACAAATTTTCTTCCCCGTCGTGTCTTTGACCGTTTGATAGAAAAGTATTCTGGGAATAAGAAAATCAGAACATTCACCTGTTGGAATCAAATGCTGTGCATGATTTTCGGACAACTGACCGCCCGAAATAGTATGCGTGACTTTATGCCAGCTTTGAGGCACACAAGAATAAATACTATCACTTGGGACTCGGTTCAACAGTTACCCGTACCAATTTGGGAAAAACAAACCGGAATCGGAATTATCGTATTTACGAAGAATTTGCTTATATCCTGATTGCAGAAGCTCGTAACAACTACTACAAAAACGACTTTGAGATGAAAGTTAACGGTAATGTTTATGCCTTTGATTCCTCCACCATAGACCTTTGTCTGAATATTTTCTGGTGAACAGAATTTAGGAAATTCTACAAATCTAGAGCTTTTCTCTACTAGATAAAACGACTGTAAGAGAGATACTTACCGATTGCAATTACAAAAAATCAAAGAACTAAATTATAAACAATTGAAAATCAGCTGGGACTAAGTGATCAGCAGTCATGTTTACCAAAACACACTTTTCTTATTTCCTCAAATGAAAGCTCCTCACTTGAACAAAAACAATCACCCCTCATATATTTCAACAAGCTATAACGCAACTATCTGGTTACCAAACGAGAATCAATGTTCTCATCAAATCTGAACTACAAACCAACAATTTCCCATTTCCAACTTTAGCTTCAAACAACAGTCCCAAGTTTCTGTTTTTATAGAAACTATCAACCACCTTGACAATGAGCTACGTATTATCCTTCAAACTATCGAGTTCCATCGTTGTCGCATTCTTGCAAATATCCCACCACTGCCAATCACTGTACATTTCAGTCGGGAAATCAGTCAGTAGAAAATGTTCCGGATTACAAAGAATACCCACAGTCCCCACTTGATTTGGAAAATGGACCGCACTCCAAAATACCTATACAAACCTTCCTTTCAATCCATTGTTATCTTCTTGAATAGGATTCAACAGCACTTTTTTCCTTGGTTTAACACTCTCTCCGCATCAGCAAAACTTCGTATAAACAATTTCAAAACATTGCCAATTACTACCTCTTGCTTATCCAGTTTTCCTTCTACAACCACAGCCCCCTTAGAATCATTCAGCATCCATTCCAGTTCCATATCATCCAACACCTTATCACAAAAATTGGCAACTTCAAACTGAACTTCAAAGTTCTCGTCATTCACATAGGTAGCCTTCTTGAACCGGGTCAAAGGAACTATCGGCGAATAAAACTCTCTGAATTTCTCTAGAGTAATCAGTCCCTTACTTCCCCCAAAAGCATCGATAATGCCGACAATCGCTGTACCCTAACCCGGGGAAATCGTGCAAATCCAACAATTGGAAGCCACTGAAATCGGAAGTTTTAAGCACACGTTCTATCTCTTCCTTATATAAGGTTACGGTAACCGCTGACCATCAAATTAGCTTCAACCAAATGTAACCGTCCTTTCCGGTCAAGGTCTTTTCCACTGCCTTATAGTAAAAAAAGACATGGTTTGAAAATTAGCCAATCGAAAATCAAGAGTTAGAAGCGACTCCAACTCTTCTCTAAAATCGGCAATGTTTTCGAAGAATCGTTTAACAACTCTTCTAAATTCTTCTTTTGTTCTATAGAATCCTGTGCTTATAACTTTCTTTCGGAGAAACTTCTATAACCTTTCTATCAGACTTAAATTTGGAAAATACGGTGGCAGGAATATTGTTTAATCCTTGTACCTACCACCCATTCTTTTAGCTCTTTGTAAATCTAATATCTTTTATCAGAAATGATATAGATACACAAAACTTAGGGGTACTTTTCAAAGGCAACCTCGTACAATTCACAGATGGATTGTGCGTTGACGCTCTTGCAATCGTGGGCTATGATATCATTGACATTATAAGCGTTCAGAAATCCGTTTATGTTTACAGTCGCGACCACTTACCGTTGGCTGTTCAGATTGTGATCCACAACCATTGTCAAACATAGGGATGCAAGTGATACGAACGTAGTCGGGGGTATCAACCAAATTGTGCCGAAACCGACGGAGGTCGGACTTTTCTTCTATGGATAACTTTAATCGCATGGCAAAAAGATAATAATTCTATCGGTATTTCTCAAATCAATTACTCTTGACTATAATTCTGCTAACAGACTTTATTTGTCAAGATAGAGATTAAAAGATTTCTCCTTTACATATATCTTGAAATCCTTGATACCACCAGGAACTTTACTCTCCATTCGAGGTAAGTATTGAATTCCGCTCAACGTGTGTATATCCCCTAAATCTATGATAATGGCATATGGATAGGAACGACCTTGAGTTGTACTCCAATAGGTTGACTCTTGAAGGTCAAATAGCTTTTCGACCGAGCAGTTTCCATGAGTAATATCTTCGCTATCGGCATATTCTACAACCCAAGACTCGCACGACAGACGCTCTCCTTTTTGATTCAGTACATACATTTCGGCAATACAGGCAAGCTCCTTGCCATCTTGCGAATTAATCGCTTCTAAACAGATATACCGTCCTGTTACAAGTTGGCCGAATCGAACTTCTTGCCATCCGTTTCCAGGCTTAAAACTTCCGTAAAGGCTAGGTTTCTCTTTTAATAAATCGGGTTTCTTTTGTTTTTTCCGATTAGTGAATGGCTTTCTGACATTTAATCGATTAAGTAGCGGTTCGTTTAGCCCCTCGGATTTAGCAACTTTGGGGCCTATGATATCGAATACAAGTATTTCATTTTTTCCTTCTTTCAGCCAGCAACCTGGCATGTAAAGCGTTTGCTGTGGACCGATTTCCCAAATACGCCCCAAGGCATACCCGTTGACATAAACAAGCCCTTTACCCCATGTCTCGAAGTTGAGGAATGTGTCGCTTGGTTTCTTTACTTGGAAAGTAGCGCGGTAACATCCTGGAATACGTTGACCGGAGCTGTCTTTTAGAGACTGTATCGGTTGGAATTTCATCTGTCGGTAAGACTCATAAGTATCCTCCAGATTATATACTTCCCAGTCTTTCAAGTCGCAGACAAAAGAATGCCCATCGATGTCCATGGAAATTTCCACATTGTGAGTGATACCTTTATGGTCCTTTATAGATCGTCCGAAGTTGATGCGTCCCATGGCTTCTACAAGAATGTCAAGTTGGGCTCCTTGAGAACAAGCGGGAAGTCTCAGTTGTTTTTCACCATTTCTACGATCCAGTTTACCGATATACTTTTTATTTAAAAATATTTGAGCATAATCGTGAGCATCGTTGACGGTAAGTATAAAAGGAGATGTCATTTTCGGTAGGGAAGTACGATAGAGAATACTCCCAAATCCTTGGTCATAGTCTTCCATAGTGCGAATGTCATGGTCTCTTTTGACTGCGGGCAAGTTGGAAAAGAGTGGTGCTACTTCTGTAAACTCAAAAGCGGGTATGCGGATAGGCTTAATAAGTGCAGGAACTTTTGCTTGTTTTTTGCCATCCATATATTTTGCCAACATTTTTCTCAGCTCCCAGTATTTAGGAGTAGTTTGGCCGGATTCACTTATAGGGGCATCATAGTCGTAAGAAGTTACATCTGGAGCGAAACCGGGAGAGTTGGCTCCTGCCCAGTGCCCCCAGTTTGTACCACCATGGGTCATGTACAGACTGAAGGAGATGTTTTTGGACAGCATCTCGTCAATACCTTTTATCATTTTTTCAGCCGAGCGTGTTTCGTGGTTGGCTCCCCATTTGTCAAACCAACCGCTCCAGTACTCAGAACACATTAGCGGAGTGTCCGGGCGATATTTCTTCAATTTGGAAAACTGCTGAGCTATGTTAGCTCCGGTACCGAAGTTCAGTGTCCACAATAAATCCGGCAGTCCATTTTTGAAAAAGTTGGATGCCCAGTCGCATTGGAATAGGGTGATGTCGCCGAAATTGCTGCGCACGATGTCCCTGATTTGAGACACGTAGTGCTTGTCTGTTCCGTATGCACCGTATTCATTTTCCACCTGCACCATAATGATGGGACCGCCGTTGCCGATGGTCAGACCGGCCACTTCTTCGGCCACCTCTTTTTCAAAGATGCCTACCCGTTCGATAAAGTAGGGGTCTGACTCACGCAGACGGATGTCCTTTTTCTTGAGCAGCCACCAAGGCAGTCCGCCCATTTCCCATTCTGCGCAGACGTATGGTCCCGGACGCAGGATGACGTACATGCCGTTTTGCTGGCAGAGTCGGCAGAACTCGGCCAGATTGAGCTGTCCGGTAAAGTCGAATTCTCCTGGACGGGGTTCGTGCGCATTCCAGAATACATACAGACAGATAGTGTTCATGCCCAACGCTTTGCATAGCTTGATGCGCTGGTCCCAGTAAGGTCTTGGTATGCGGGGATAGTGAAGTTCTGCGGCTTTTATGACAAAAGGCTTTCCGTTCAGCAGAAAGGTGCCTTTTCCGATTTCAAATGTGCCGTTCGTTGTTCCGTTTATGGCAAAAGCCGGACTTAAGAGTCCGGCTATAAGCATTAAGTAAAGAAAACATCTTTTCATGTGTTTTGTTTTTAGATGCATGACTGATAATTATTTATAGATGAATTGTGCTGTTGACACACAATCATTGTCAGCTACCAGCGTCGCCTTGTGTGCACTGAATCCTTCTGGAAATTGAGAATGACCGTTTGAATTGGAACTGTGAGCTGGTATAGTGCAATGCAACAGTGGTTTGTCCATCGTTTTTAGAAATTATCCTAAGCCATTCTCCTTTATGGATAACTTTAATCACATGGCAAAAAGATAATAATTCTATCGGAACTTTTCAAACCAATTACTTTTGACTATAACTATTTACCTTGTACCGTCACACTACCTTTCAAGCCGACATGAGTATTAGGCGAACTATTCAGCAGCACACGGAGTTCGCACTTCGTACTCGTAGCAGGGAATTCCACTTTCAGATCTTGTTCATTCACACTATCCTTCCTGCCCAATAGTTTACCGTTCAGCCACACTTCCGCTTTTCCAGCCACCTTCTTGAAAAGAATGATTCCCCCAGCCTTTTTATACTCTTCCAGCAGGTCACACTCCGTACGCCACACTACATAGCTGGCATCCTTCAAGAAAACCGCATTACCGGCATTCATGGGTTCCCAAGTATTCATATCATTATCTGCAATACGGCTATTTACATCCGGTCTCTCTACGGAAAAAGGAGAAAGGAACCATTTGCCAAGTATCATCTGAGGAATCTCTACCGGAACGAAAGGAACAGGAGTGACCTGTTTTACCGGAACAATTGTCGTTGCAGGCTTCAAACCCGAAGCAGTGGCTGTAAGTCGCACCTCGCCGGCTCCCTCTTCCGCCTGAATGATGACTTGGGCCAGTCCATTGAACAAACTGCGTTTGTTTCCCTTTTCCGGTTCATGGCAGTTAGGATTACCATTGCCCAAGCCTATAATTCTGGCAGGACCTTCAATGGAGAATTCAATCATATTATCAGCAGTCGGCACATGCCGCCCTTTAGAATCAAGCACCTCAACAGTCACTGGCATGGCATCCCGACCATCCCCCAACAGACTGTTACGATAAGGAGTCAATTTCACCTGCAAAGGTTTCTTTGTCGTTTCCACTTTTGTACGTGAAACAATCTTACCATTCTTGTAACCGATAGCCTCCAGTCTTCCCGGTTTATAAGGCACCATCCAGGTATTCATCTCGTATGGATCTACTTTCTGTTCCGAGACTGTCTTTCCGTTCAGTAGCAGTTTCACCTTATCGGCATTACTGAACGCCATCACCTTAATAAGCTTACCTATGGAATCGGCAGGCCAGTTCCAATGAGGAATCAGTTCCAATACGGGTTTGTCCTTCCGCCATTGCGCCTGATGCAGATAATAAGCACTTTTCGGGAAACCACATAGATCCATAATGCCAAAGAAGGAGCTGACGGAAGGCCATTGGAACGGAGTGGGTTCACCGTGATAATCGAAGCCGGTCCAATAGAAGCAGCCTGCCATCCACGGACGTTCGGCCACTTCTTTCCAGGCACGGCGGTGGGTGGCACCCCAACCTGCACTCTCCGTATCGTAGGAGTCGATGATATTCTTTGACTTGTCAGTCTTGTATTCGCCCCGTACCATAAAAGCGGAACCATCCTCAGAACTGGTTAACGGAAGTTCCGGGCTCTTTGCATGAAAACGGTCGTAACTGCCAATCTGATAATTGAAACCGCCTACATCTACAGCCTGAGATACATTGTACTCGGAGAAGAAACCTCCATTCATGGCTGCAGTTACCGGACGGGTGGTATCCATCTCCTTGACCACGGCACACATACGGCGCACCATCTCATAACCGTTTTCTGTTCCCTGCATCGGCTCTTCATTGAACACTGACCATAGAATGACGCTGGGACAATTACGGTCACGACGTACCAACCATTGCAATTGACGCACATATTCAGGAGAAGTATTGAACAAACGATTCTCATCCAATACCATGATACCCATGCTATCGCACAATGCCATAAACTCTTTAGACATCGGATTGTGGGCTGCCCGATAGGCATTGACTCCCATCTCCTTCAGTTTGCGAAGACGGAATTCCCACAAAGCATCCGGCACAGCCACGCCTACACCAGCATGATCCTGATGGTTGCAGACACCTTTTATTTTGATATTCTCACCATTCAGCCAAAAACCGGTATTCTTGTCAAAGCGAACGGTACGGAATCCACAACGGGTTTCTACCTCATCCATTATCTTCCCATTCTGTTTTACAAAAGTCTTTACTTTATAGAGTGTCGGACTATCAGGAGACCACAACTGCGGACGGTCAACCGACAGATTCAACTTTGCAACACATTCTTTCAAGGCTTCTACACCTATGCTTACAGTTTCAACAGCCAATTTTGTTCCATTGGGAGCATAAAGCGATACTTCCACCTCGCCATCCGCTTGCAACTTTCCGGAATTATACAAAGTTACTTCAGCAGGAATCTCCCATTTATCCCCCTTCTTCACCGGATGGGCAAATACACCATCAGTAGCAATGTGCAGGGGAGAACGTTTCACCAGCCACGTGTGACGATACATACCGGCTCCCTCGTACCACCACCCTTCTTGGGCATTGGCATCTACACGTACAACCACGGTATTCAGATTGTCACCATAGGTAGCATAAGGAGTGATGTCGACATACATAGAGGTATAACCACACCAGTTCCGATGAAGTACCGTACCGTTTACCCAAATAGTGGCATGTGTGGATATTCCGTCAAACTGCAACTCCAAATGTTTTCCCTTATCCTCGGGGGGAAGCCTGAATTTACGGCGATACCAACCAAATCCACGGTGATAATACCCTTGCGACAGATTGGCGGTAGAATCGACTCTACCCTCAATGGCCCAATCGTGCGGCAAGTCAAGAATACGCCATGAAGTATCGTCGTAATTGATTGCAGCAGCCCCCACTACCCCACCGGCTTTGGTGTTGCGGTAAGTCTCATTATGTCCTTTCACTACGGGAAAGGGAATATCCCCTTTATGAAAACGCCATCCTTTATCCAAAGAAAGGACTTCACGGGATGTTACTTTTTCCTGTGCAACAGACAAACCACACAGAAAAACCGCACAGAAAAAAAGAGACAGTAATTTCTTATAATTTATCACCATAATATTTTTTATTTAATTCGTTCTTCATTTCATTTCTTCAACCGCTTCCGACTCCAAACTCTCACCAGGTAATTTATCAAATGAAATCTTAAATGTATAAGCATACTCACAAGGTTTCTGAACGGGGAAAGACAATTTCAACCCTTCGTTAGTTTCAGTCCATTTTATCTTTTCATCTGTACCCAGCATAGTGATCTTTTGTATTTTTGCATCACCTATGACCTCCGGAGTAAGAGACTTGACAAGAATATCCTTATCACTCCAATCAAGCACAACGGCATAAAAATCCGTTCCTTTTGTAGTGAAACGAATATCAGTAGCAGTATAAGGGATCTCCTTGCTATCCGTGAAAGATCCCACTGCTGATTCTGTTTCCCCCTCACCGTACTTCTTCCAGCAACGAGTGCCGTATATGGCCTCACCGTTCACCTTCAGCCAGCGTCCTATACTCAATAGTATATCCTTCTGTTCCTGTGGAATGGTACCATCCGCCTTAGGACCTATATTCAACAGCAAGTTTCCATTCTTGCTGACAATATCCACAAAGTCACGCACAATTTGTTTGGGTGTCTTATAAACCTCGCCATCAATATGACACCAAGACTTCGTACCCACAGCGGTATCTGTTTGCCAAGGATAGCGCATCATAGTCCCCAATTTTCCCCGTTCAACATCGCAGACCTGAATGTTTGCAGGATAACCCGATTTGGTATTGACTACGACCCCTGTTCCCCAATCCAAAGCATTATTGTAATAGTAAGCTAAAAAACGGTTGAAATAAGGTTGAAACACAGAATTTCCTACAGTCCAATCAAACCAAATCAGCTTCGGTTCATATTTCGTTATAAGTTCATAGGTATGCGCCAACCATTCGCGGGCAAAATCCTCCGTATATGCCTCTTTGGCATATCTCCTTCCGTAAAGGGTATTGGTGGAATCCTGCACATCGGAAGGGAATTTCATGCCTCCATTGAAAAACCAGGCATTTTCAGCCCGATGAGAAGACAATCCAAAAACCATTTTCCGCTTCTCTATCGCCTTTTTCAAACTGGCTATAAAATCTTTCTTAGGCCCCATTTTTACAGAGTTCCAAGGATTAAGGTCACTGTCATACATTGCGAAACCATCATGGTGCTCGGCCACCGGAACCACATACATCGCACCGGCCTCTTTGAAAAGGTCAGCCCACTCGTCGGCATCAAACCTCTCAGCCTTAAACAGCGGAATAAAGTCTTTATAACCGAATTCCGTATGCTGGCCCCATGTCTCGATATGATGTTTATATACCTGACTATCCTTTAAATACATATTGCGGGGATACCATTCGCTGTTATAGGCAGGCACCGCATAAACTCCCCAATGGATAAAAATACCGAATTTTCCATCCGTAAACCATTCCGGGAAATGATAATGCTGTGCAATACTGTCCCAATCGGGCTGGAAGACCTCCGTTCCCTTTGGAGAAGCTACAGAATCGATATTATATTCTTTTTTAGATGAAGAACAAGCTGCCAGCAACAAAATTGTCAACCCCAATAATAACTGTTTATGCTTCATAATCACTTGCTTTTTATTTTTATGGATTTAATCATTAGTTTCAGAAGGAAAATCATCTGTCCTGAAAGGAGCAAACGGCAATCCCCTATTTGTCTTCAAATTTCCCAACAGAAAATTCCTGAAACAATAACGCACAGCCACCGGATTTTTCACCTCGTCGCTCCATACTGATACCGTACGGGTGCGATAGTCAGTCTTTGCCTGAGCCGGACGGAAAACCCTGTCCTCGCCAGCGATCTCAAAGCCCGTATATGCGTGATAAGAGGAAAAACCGCTTACGTGATTGAAACTGATCACCGCCACGCTGTCCTTCACCGTCATCTCCTTATAGACCGGAGAGTCGCAGGCTATGTCCTTGTAACCATAACATTTATTCAAAGCCATGTATGCAAACCGATCTCCTACTTCTTTCTTTTGACAAGGATGAATCTGCTTCCGTTCATTGGGATATACCAAATCGTTGGTACAAATAATACCACTGTTAGACAATCGGGCAACAGCCGCATACTGCGCCTCACGCAGATAAGCAGCAACTTCTCCTTTCCCAGTATATTCAAAAGGAGCTATTTCCGCCATATAAAAAGGCAAATCACCCAACCCCCAATCCTTACGCCAACAGTTCACCAAAGTCACCATGCGGTCAGCATAAGAGGCATGCCGCTTTACATTGGCTTCTCCCTGATACCACAAAAATCCTTTAATCGTATAGTTCATCAAAGGGCTGAGCATACCGTTATACATAATGGCAGGAACCCCGGCATGAAAGTGTTGCCTATTGCCATATTCAGCCCTCGACAAATCCACATCCTCATAATCCTTGACTATTTCTCTTGGCAACCAAGCTTCAATACACGAACCGCCCCAACTGCAATTGATAATTCCTACCGGAACATCCAGCACCTGATTGAGACGTTCGGCAAAGTAATACCCCACAGCGCTGAACTTAGGCGCATTTTCCGGACTACATACCGCCCAGCTTCCCACACAAGTTTCCTGAGGTATATGCGCCCCCCCCCGTTTGATGGTAGCCACACGTATTCCTTTTCTCAAGTGGGAAGTAGCAATAGCTTCGTTGCCTCCTTGTGTGAAAGAATCCAGAAAACCGCCCAAAGGCATCTCCATATTGGACTGTCCGGAACAAAACCACACTTCTCCTATCAGTACATTACCTATACGCACCGTCTCGTCATCCGACACATCAATATGGTGCGGAGTATAATCCGCTTTGGGAGTCTCAACCACAGCCATCCAGTTGCCATTTGCATCCGATCGTACTACATACTTTTTCCCGTCCCAAGACGTGTGTACAATGACCCGGACATCTGGGTCAGCCTTTCCCCACAACTTAACCGGTGCATTCTGCTGTAATACCATATTGCCATTCAAGATTTCCGGTAGTTGTATTTTACCAAAAGCTGCCGTGCAAATGAAAAACAAGATCCATGTAAATAAACTTGACTTCTTCATTACATTCTCTATATACAATTAGTTTGCCGTCTGGTTTATCTTCTCTTTCCTCACTTTCTGAACACTTTTCGATCTATAATTCATATAATCCTTGGTGTTCAATTTAGGGAACCCTTCCTTTTCAATTCGCTCGCCCACTTCCTTCAAAGTCTTGATGTTCGCCTCCTGAATACTTCCGTTCGGATAAGGGGCAATATTAAGAAGAAGATTGCTGTTCATAAGCGCACAATGCTCAAGCAAATCCCAAACTTCCTCCATCGTTTTCTGATGCTGGCGCGGAGACTCCATATATCCCCAAGCCAATTTCTGAATCGGAATGTTCAGTTCGGCAGGCTTGCTCATATTGCTTTCCCAAGAATGATCGGCTGCATCCTGCACCGACTTCGGCAAACCTGCATTCTTGAACAATGGAGCCAGCGACCCCATGCTGCCTTCACCCGTAATGAAATCCTCGTTACCGTTGGCACCGGTCTTATACACAACCAATGCATGAGGCTGGATGGTATGAATCATGTCATAAATCTCCTGAATGTTGAACATCTCGGGATATTGGTACACACCGCCCACGGTATCGAACCACAATCCGGCCACAGGACCATATTGTGTACATAACTCCATAATCTGTGTCTTGGCATAGTTGATATAATGCTTGAAGTCTTCCGTCTTCTCATACTTATAACGGGCAGGCATATCCTTGTAGGCCGGACGGGCGGGATTGTACATGTCACGCGTCATGAAGAACGGATGATGCCAGTCAAGTCCGTAGGAGTAGTATAGGAACAATCCGATACCCGCCTTGCGGCACTCCACGGCAAGCTCGCGCACAAAGTCCCGGTGCGGTGTGCCGTCCATACTGTTCCAGTCGTCCGCCTTGGAATCCCACAACGCGTATCCGTCGTGGTGCTTTGTCACAAATGTAATGTATTTCATGTGAGCGCTCTTAGCCAGGCCCACGTAATCCTTGGCGTTGAACTTCTCGCCCGTGAACTTACGGGCCGTGGCCTCGTATTCCGAAAGGGCTATCTTGTCATTGTACATCACCCACTCCCCTTTCTTGTACAGCGAAGAGGGTCCCCAATGGATGAAAAGTCCGAAACGGGCATCCTTGAACCAGGCGATAGCCGCCTCCCGGGGCGATCGGTTATATTCCTTTTCATACCCTTTCAAGAAATAAGGCATCTCTCTCCAGGTCTGCTCCTGCGCCTGCAACGTCCACATGGTGGACAGCAAGCCAATCAATGCTACTATTAGTCTATTCATACTTTTCTACATCTAAAATGATTATTGGTTCTACAAAATTCAGACAAATTTATAATAAGCGGACAGAAGCGCCCTCTTTCAAGCGAATCAGCTTCGACTCTCCGTTGAAACAGATACGGGTCTTGCCCCCTTTCTTCGAGGCAACCTCCAATGAAGTCACTTTCCCCTCTTTCCAGGCCATGTCGATAACGAAGCCGCCACGGGCGCAAAGTCCCTTCACCCGACCTTCTTTCCACTGTTCAGGCAAAGCGGGTAGCAGGGTGACCGACTTCTCGGTAGACTGCACCAGCATCTCTGCCACTCCCGCGCATCCGCCGAAGTTTCCATCTATCTGGAAAGGCGAGTGCGCATCCAGCAGATTGGGATAAGTGCCTCCGCCACGACGGGCATCCTTTCCCTGATAACCGTCGGGACTGACGTATTGCAACAACCGGCGATAGGTGCGGTAAGCACCTGCGGCATCCTGCAAGCGTGCGTAGAGGTTCACACGCCAGCCTGTACTCCAACCTGTTGTCTCGTCTCCCTTTATCTCCAGCGTGCGGGCGCAAGCCTTGGCCAGTTCCGGCGTAGCGTTTACCGAAAGGTGATGCCCGGGATAGAGACCGAACAGATGCGACTGGTGACGGTGCTTCGGGTCTTGGTCAGACCAATCGTGAAACCATTCCTGCAGGTTGCCGTTCTTTCCCACCTTGTAAGGATGCAGACACGCGAGCGTACGTTCAGCCGACCGGCGAAACTCCTTATCCGTGCCCAACACTTCAGCCGCCCGAACCGCATCCAGCAGACACTCGCGCGTCATGGCCAAATCGGCGGTAGAGCCATACAGCGTGGCACCGGCATACCCGCCGGGAGTCACGAAGCGATTCTCCGGAGAAGTGCCCGGAGAAGTCAGCAGCATACCGTCTTTCTCAATCAGCCAATTCATACAGAAATTGGCCGCCCCCTTCAGGACAGGATAATATTCCCGCAAAAAGTTCTTATCCTGCGTGAACAAATAGCGTTCCCAGATATGGGTGGAAAGCCACGCTCCGCCCATGGTCCAGCAGGCCCACGAAGGAGAGCCCACATTCAGTCCCACCGGATTGGTCATGGCCCAGATGTCCGAATTCTGCCCTAGGCACCAGCCCTCGTCCACGCCATAATAGGCTTTAGCCGACACCTCTCCCGTTTTGCTCAGATTAGAGATAAAGTCCATGAGCGGACGGTGCATCTCACTCAGATTGGTAGTCTCCGCCGCCCAGTAGTTTTCCTCCAGGTTGATATTGGTGGTATAGTTGCAGCTCCAAGGCGGAAGCATCCGCTCGTTCCAAAGTCCTTGCAGATTGGCGGGCACACTGGGTGTACGCGAAGAGGCTATCAACAAGTAGCGGCCATACTGAAAGTACAAGGCCTCCAGCTCCGGGTTGCGCTGTTTCTTATCTGTATACAGTTTCAATTGCTTGTCGGTGGTCAACGAGGAGATAGCCGGGTCTGTATGTCCCAAATCCAACTCTACACGGTCGAAGAAATATTTATAGTCCGCCACATGCGCCTGCTTCAAAGCCTCATAACTCTTGCCCGCCGCCTGCTCCATGCGCTGGACAGCCAGCTTGCGATAGTCACGTCCCTCGGTGGCAGGATTACGGTCGAAGCCATTGAAACTGGTCACATTGGTTATCAGAATGAGAGCCTCACACACCCCCTCCAGCTTCAGCTCGCCCGTGGCATAATGCTTCACTGTGCCCTCCTTGGGCAACACACGGATAAGGGTACGGAAACGGGTGCCCCGCTCAGGGTCATAGAGATGCTTGTTCCTCACCCCTCCGTAATAAACGGGATAAGAGTGATAAGCGGCATACCCCTCGGCCATGAGGCCGTTTTCGTCAGCCGTAACAGCATGCGGCAATTGCGAATGATAGGAAATCAATGCCGAAATGCCTTCATCACTGTCCGACTTCATACGTATCACAATCGCCGAATCGGGAGCGGAAGCAAAATATTCCGCCACGAAAGGATGTCCGCCTTTCCGATAAGACGTGCGGGCAATGGCACTGCCTATGTCCAAAGATCGCTCATATTCCGTCACCTGCGATTCGGGGTACGTGATGATGAGCTGACCCAAAGGCTGATAGTTCTCGCTATAATGCCCCTGCACTTTCTTCTGTGCCTCGTCAGCTCCCCGGTAATCCTCCCTGTTCAACAGCTCACGTATCAGTGGAATGGATTTATAGGCATCCGGAGTAATCACCTCGCCCTCCGGCTCTCCGGTCCACAGCGTGATGTCGTTCAGCGAAATGACCTCGCGCTCCGTACCTCCATAAAGAATGGCTCCCAGCGTACCGTTTCCTATCACCAAAGCCTCCTCGAAATAGGCAGCCGGGCAGTCATAACGCAATTTCAAACTGTTTGTCTCGGTTTGAGCCAACAACATGCCGGAGGTTCCTTCCCCAAAAACACATAAGCACACAGCCAAGCCTGCTTTTCTAAACAAATTTCTCATATCATTCATTATTTTTCGTATATTTCGTATCCAAGCTAGTTCATACAAATGCCTTCCACGCACTCTTCACAAAACCGCTTGCTAAAGCACTTATACAGTCATACACCTCACAAAAGCCTGCACATTTTCTCTATTCTCCCAAATATATCTTCACTGTATCCACCTGACGGGTGCGCTTGTCGGCAGAAATATGCACTTTCAGTGTCCGGTCTTGATACTTGAACTCCACCTCATCGCCTGTGCGCAACAATACAGCCCGTTTGGGACATTTGGTCACGTCCTGCACAATGAGAGTCTTGTGGTAATTGGGAAAAGCATGTACATACAGCAGGCTGTCTCCCTTCACCGTGACAGGCTGGTTAGCCTTTTCCGGAAATCCGCCTCCCGTAATGTCGTAAACAGACTCTCCGGAATGCTTCATCCACTTACCTATCACCTTCCAAGCCTCTATAGCTTCGGGAGGCATCGATCCATCCCCCATAGGGCCTACATTAGCCAGGAAATTCCCTCCCCAGGCACGCATGACAACCAATTTTTCAATCACATCGTCGCCTGTATCCATGCGGTCGCTGGCAGAGTAGGACCACCACCGGCTGGGCCAACAAGGATCATTGCACTCAAACCAACCCGTAAAACGTTTAGTGGGCAATGCACCTTCCGAATCGCCGAAGTCTCCCAATTCACCATTACGCCGATTAACGATAATACCCGGCTGCAAACGCCTTACTTCTTCATTGGAGATCTCCCCATGTCCGCCGTCAAACCACATGATATCTATCTTGCCATAGTTAGTCAGCAACTCTCGCACTTGGTTGCGCGCCATTTCCCTACGCTTCTTGTCATGATTGGCCGGCTTCTTAGGCAATTTGTCCACCGGATTGTGATAAATGTCACAACTCTTTCCGTTTATATTTCCAAAGCTCCTATATTCCCGATCGAAATACCAGTCGGGCGGCGAGAAATAAAGCCCTATCTTCAAATCGTTTTTACGGCAGGCCTCCACCACTTCTTTCACTAAGTCTCGACCACCCATCTTCTGCTCCACACCAAAATTACTGTACTTGCTGGGCCACAAGGTGTAACCGTCGTGATGCTTGGTAGTGAAAACCACATAACGGAATCCGGCCTCCTTCACCTGTTTTGCCCACTCTTCAGGCTTGAAATTTACGGGATTCCAGCGATCAGCCAGCTTCCAATATTCCACCGGAGATATTTCTCCATCTTCCCACGATTTATTTTTCAGCATACCCCAAGAGAGGTCAATTCCCCCATGCACGGCAGACATGCCAAGGTGGATAAACAGTCCGAATCCCGCTTTAGGAAACCACTGTGCATCCGGATGTGTGTTCGTGAGTGATTGTAATTGAGTGGCACCGGATGCATGTTGACCCAAGATAAGATGTTGGGCAGAAGCTGCCTTATCATTCTGCCCCCATGTCGACAAGGATGCCAGCATCATGGTCAATGACAATATTTTTGTTTTCATGTCTTTTTGAAATTTTGCATCATTTCAAATATACCTTTACTGTATTCACCTGTCTGGTACGCAGTTTACCCGGAATGGAGAGGCGGAGCGTCTCGTCTTTATATTCAAAGCCAATCTCATCGCCACTATGGAGCAACACCGCTTTCACCGGCTTCTTTTTCAGTTCTTTCACAGTGATGGTAGATTGAAAATCCGGAAATGCATGGAGATAGATAGCATCGTCCTTTACAGTTACCGGTTGATTAGCCGTTTCAGGATAACCACCTCCACGGGTATCGTAGATGGATTCACCGGAATGTTTTATCCATTTACCTATCACTTTCCAAGCCTCCAAGGCTTCGGGCGGAATGTTGCCATCAGGAGCCGGACCCACATTAGCCAAGAAGTTGCCACCCCAAGCGCGCAGACGTACCAACTTCTCAATCACATCATCGCCACTATCCATGCGGTCGCTGTTAGAATATCCCCAACGGCGGCTGGGCCAACAAGGGTCATTGGTCTCGAACCAGCCGGTGAAGCGCGTTTCCGGCAACATGCCCTCTGAATCGCCATAGTCACCACGCTGTTTATTGCGACGGTTGATGACGATGCCCGGCATCCACTTGCGGACAGAATCGTTACTCACCTCTGCCTGACCTCCGTCAAAGAACAGCAAATCTATCCGACCATAATTGGTCAGCAACTCCTTCACCTGATTGCATATCATCTGCTTGCGTGCCGCATCGTGTCCCGCCGGTTTACGGGGAAGCTTGTCCACCAACTCATGACGCTGATTATAATATTTGCCGTCTTTCCAACCGAACGAGATGTATTCACGGTCAAAATACCAGTCTGGTGGCGAGAAATAGAGTCCGGTTTTTAAACCATACTTGTGACAAGCATCCACCACTTCCTTCACCAAATCGCGTCCACCCATCTTTTGTTTCACACCGAAATCGCTGTATTTACTTGGCCACATAGTATAACCATCGTGATGTTTGGTAGTAAACACAATATATTTAAAGCCTGCTTCCTTGGCCTGCTTCACCCATTTATCCGGGTTGAAATTCTTCGGATTCCAGCCGTCGGCCATCGCCCAATAGTCCACAGGCACCATTTCGCCATCTTCCCACGACTTGTTGGCTCTCATACCCCACGACAAGTCAATGCCTCCATCAATGGCTGAAAGCCCGAAATGAACAAATAAACCAAGTCCGGCATCAGGGAACCACTGTGCCAAAGGATGATGATTGGGAATAGGTATTTTTAAATCCGACTGATTCAGAAGAGCATGCTGCCCTTGCGAATCATTGGTCTGCGCCAATGACAGCGCAGGTATCAGTACCATACTTAATAAAATAGTCTTTATTCTCATAATTTTCAATTATAATAATGAATTAAAAAACAATCATCGTAACTACCTACTCATACGTCAACCAAGCCGTCGCTTGCGCGTCTGTATCAACCGAAAAGCGAATCCAGCGTGCCTGGAATCCTTCGGGAAACTCGTACTTCCATTCTTCTCCCGCTTTCACCTTCTGAACCTGATATTCCATCCAGTCACCGTTTCCGGTAGGATCGGCTTCGATAGTGAAAGTGACATCCTGCGTAGAGTTGTGTGACAAAGTCAGTGTTTTCTTGTCATAAAAACCTATCAGGTAAGGGTCGGACGGAATGCCTGCCTTCACTTGTGTATCTTTCCATGGACCACCTTTGCCCACCGGCTTGCCAAGTTGCCAAAGGTCATCGATGGCACCTACCCATACAGCTGCCTTGCCGTCGGCAGAAACCACCACATGCTCATTGTCTTCTCCTTCTTCCGGATTCACACCCGTAAGAACAAGCATACCACGGTAAGAAGCATAATCATGAATGCGGTAACCATGGGAAGAGATGGGACGAATCTTGGCATAGCCGTCGGCATTCTCGGCAGGAAGTTCATAGAAAGTTCCCATGCAAGAGAACAAATCACGCTCCGTAGCCACCTCCCGGCAGATACGTAGTTGTGCCTGCTCCATCAGCGATGCGTATGCTTCGTTGCCCAACGGAAGTCGCCATCTGCGACCGGCATCGTCGACAATCAAAACCGAACTGTTTTCAACTGTTACCACCTGATGCGGAATGACGAACTTAGACCGGATAGTATCTGCTGTGGCAGCATCCTCCTTGCGAACCAATTCCAATTTATCACCCATTTCATAATAACCGGTTTCTTCCGGCTTATCATCCACTATTTGATAAGCCAGTACTCCCAGTGCGCGACGATTGTTGCCCAGGCCGTAAAGCAGGCCTCCGGTCAGGTTATTTTTCGACACAGGCACCAAGCCGGCATACATTCCGGCAGACTGCAATGAGCGCGGGTCAGCAGAAGTATAAGTAAAAGTCACCGTAGCTGTTGTATTCTTATCAGCCTTTACCCTGATCCATTCTCCTTTATCTTGTACAGGGAACAGTACATTGACAGCCTTTCCAGGCTCTACGCCCACGCTCATCAACTCTTCCCATTCATTGTTTCCTTTCTTATCTATTTCATAAGTAAATGTCACCTGTTGCTTGTCATGATTCTTAATCCACCCCATGCGTTTTTCCCATCCGGCAAATAGGAAGGGGTCGGATGCTTCGCCTGCCTTCACAGTTTCTTTTGCCCACACAGCACCGTCTACCGTAGCAGGTCCCAGTTCATCGGGCTTTGTCAGTGAAGTGAACCACAAATTAGAGTTGGACTGTCCGGGACCTTCAATACCTCCTTTGGCCTTACGTTTGTTCAGGAACTCTTTCTGTGCCGAATCATCGCAACCGAACACCAATTCATCGTTCCAACGGGCGAAGTCGCCGATTACTTTCAAATAAGCGGTACGGGGACGGATACCTGCCGAGGTGGCCGATGTGAAGGTATTCGGGAAACGCCAGAACAGTCCGTGCATGGTCATCAGGTAATCCGGTTCTGTTTCTGTTCCTATGTTACGAATGCGGGGCCATTCGGTGTTCCAACCATGAGCACCATCGTAGGAATGGCTTGCTTTCGGCAAACGATAAAAACTCCATCCTTTTTGCGGATCTCTTACTCCAAGTAATACGGACTTATGATCCCAACCCGTAGCCCAGATAGGATCCGTCTCCGGATGCTCGTTGCCATAAATACCACCGGGACCGGTCACCTCCACAAACTGGTTGCGGCGTATCATCTTCCATTCCTTACCGTTCCATTCGGAAAGTGAACCGGACTGAGCATCAAAAAATTTCATGGCTTCCGGCGTGTTCTCCCCGTTATCGGAATAAACCATCACGCCCTGTCCTGAATACAACCCTTTACCATGTGCTCCCTGCAGTAAATCTTTATAAGGAGGATTATTTTTAGGATCTTCCTTGTACAGACGTTTTGCTTCGTTACCGTCTTTATACAATTCAGTGGTTGCCAACGTATGTACATCCACCTCATAAAATCCTTCCTCCATGGTTCCTATATAAATTTTATTGGCAGGGTCTGTCAAATGACGCGCCGAACCGGTATAACGCCCCGGTGCTTGCTGCCAAGGAATTACCTTAACGTTGGAATTCCCGTCTATAAAATAAGGTCCTATGTTCAGTTGATTCGACTCTTTGTGAATCATACGGTTGGCAGGAGTACCACCAATACTCTCCGCACGAACAATCAGTTTCTTATCGGGCGTGATTTGATATAATTTGTCTGATGAGCCGAAAGGTTTATGCGGACCGTAGGTAATCGCCCACAAATCGCCGTTCCAGGGAACTACCGCTCCCGTACCGCATTCACCTTCGTCATTATAGAAAGCCAGACGGGGATAAATACCCGAAATGCTTTCGGGAGTTGTCTTTGACTGTTGTGGGGTACACCCTACCATTACAAGCAAAGACAACACTCCAATTGTATTATTCCAATTTCTTTTCATTATCAATATTTTAGTTGTATAATTATTCAAACAAATGAAGGCTTCCTTTCATAATCGCAATACCCTATTTGAAGGAAGCCTTCCTCTATTAATTTAACTACATACCTATTGTTTCAACGATACAAAATGATTTAATATCCGGGATTCTGTTTTATGTTGTCATTGATCAAAACTTCTTGTGTAGGTATAGGCCACAGGTATTGACGGTCATCCCATGCCCGTTGAGAGAGCGGCTGAGCACCGTATTGCTCCAAGACGCTCAAGTCTGCAATACCGTTTTCATCTACCTGAGGAATAGCCCCCCAGAACCAGTAACCCGGCGTAACAAAGTGCTCCATATTAGCATCTTTTGTCTGATAAATACCATAATTTTTCATACTGTGTACTTTTCCAAACAATCTCCAACGCAACAAGTCGAAATAACGCAGGTTTTCAAAGGCAAACTCCATGCGGCGTTCTGTGCGCAGGATGGTACGCAATTCGGCCTGTTCTGTAGTGGTAATCTTTGGATAGCCGGCATCCTCTTTCTTCTTGCCATAAGCGCGGGCGCGAACTTCATTCATGGCATCCAATACTGTCTGGTCAATAGTACCTTTCTCTATCATGGCTTCAGCATACATTAGCAGCACGTCGGCATAACGTAAAATGCTAAGATCGTGTTCCGTCTTGTACGCATTGTCCAAACAGCTCATGTCAATGCCTTTCTTCAGCAACAAAGCATTGTAACAAGCATGCTCTGTATTATTCTTGTTATCGTTATTCTTGATTTCCTCACCCTTGTCATAATCCATCACCATATCACCGGTCACGGGGCTTGGGTCGTACTCCACGCCCATAAAGTTGCTGCCAAAAGCAACAATGGTCTCAGCGCAACGCGGATCCCGGTTTTTAAAAGGATTATGCGAATCGAACAAAGGGGACTCATCAATAGGCAGGCCATCGGTACAAAGGAATGCAGCCAACAAATCCCACGTCGGTCCGGTAGCTGCATAACCGGTACGGTTACGGGGCAACCAGTCACGTCTGCTACCCAAAGTCACATTGAACGTGATGGAGCGAGGAATGGAAAAAACGGCTTCCGAAGTGTTGTGAGTGCTCTGCAAGAACAATTTGCCGAAATCGGGGTAAAGTTCATATATATTCAAATCCATACAAGCCTTGGCGCACTCAGCAGCTGTGCTCCAATCCTCGTTGTAAAGTGCAATACGTGCCTTCATACCCAAAGCGGCTCCCTTGGTCGGACGCTGAACTGCACCGGTGGATACCGGCAAGTTGTTGATAGCCACATCAAAATCTGCATAAATTTTCTTCAGTACTTCAGCTTTCGGAGTACGCCCCATCGTAAAGGCGGTCTCTATATCGATGGTGTGGTCACTGTAAGGCACATCACCAAAAAGAGTAACCAACCGGGAATACATACAAGCACGTGCAAATAAGGCTTCGCCCAAATATTGATCGTATTTGGCTTGAGGCATAAAGCCTTCCGGCATAGTCATCAATTTGTCTATCACAGCATTGTCGCGACCGATGACACGATAGCAGTTGTCCCACATGCCAGTTATGTCCCCAGTTTGTCCATTGATACCTCCCGAAGTGAAAGGAGTCACCTCCATACGCTTATATTCATCGTCTGTCCATCGTTCATTGATGGTGTTCCACACATTGGCCCGGAACAAGTCATTTATCGACATCTCTACTTGTGTCTCATTGGCATACCAATTCTCGTTCGTAGCCATTGAGAGTGGAGAAAGATCCAAATCCATACAGGAAGTCATAAGCCCCATCCCGCATGTCAATACTAATATGTTTTTCATTCTTTTCATCATGACACTATCTTTTTAAAAGTTAACTTGTAAGCCAAATATCACAGAAGAAGTAACCGGCAATACAGAACCAGAGGCCGGAGTTTCCGGATCCCATCCTTCCGGATATTTACTGATGCAAAATAAGTCGTTGCCTGCCACATACACACGTGCCGAGTTCAGCAGGATTTTCTCTGTCCAGTTTTTGGGCAATGTCCATCCCACAGTGATGTTTTTCATACGGAAATAGCGTCCGTTGAACAACCAGAAATCGGACAGCTTATGGTCTGCCGACTTGCTTTTCTCAGAAAGTACCGGATAACGAACCGCTGCATTCTGTTCGTCCGTATTGTAAGGACTCCAATGATTGTCTGCATAATAGGGACGATTTTCCCACATAAAGTTATGCATCTTCACCAACTGTTTGCCGACTCCTTGGAATGCCATTGAGAAATCCAAATTCTTATAAGCCAGCGACACATTGCCACCGTAAAGGAAACGAGGCTGCGACCCACCCAACAACACACGGTCGTATTCGGGTGAAATTTTTCCGTCGGGCACACCATCCGGACCGGAAATATCCTTGTACTTAACACTACCCAACTGCTGTGTCTTGTCAAATACCGGTCCTTCCAAATCCTCTGGAGTCAAGATCAAACCGTCACTCACATAGCCGTACCATTCATCAAACTCACTGCCTTCAATCTTCACCTTGTCACCCAAGAACTCTGTTCCACCCAAGTCTGTCATTTCGGAAACTGCATCCGAGAAGTTGAACCCTACCGAATAGCTGAAATCACCCACTTGATCACTCCAATTGACACTCAATTCATAACCTTTGGTTTCCATTTTTCCAGAATTACGCTGTGGATCGTCAAAGCCTACATAACCCGGTATCGCCATCGCCAGCAACATGTCACTGGTTTTCTTTTGGAACCACTCACCGGTGAAACGCAAACGGTTATCGAAGAAATTAATATCTACACCTATATCGGTCGAAGCCGTTTTCTCCCACGTCAAGTCCTGCACAGCATACGCCCATTGCGAAGCACTCTGCGAAGAGAGGACACCACCATTCTGATAGAACAAAGCCGTACTGAAGTTAATGGCAGCCTGATAGGGATAATAATTGCCCGAAATACGCTCGTTGCCCAAAATTCCCCAAGAACCGCGCAACTTCAAATAAGAGAGCCAATCCCAGCCGGCATTCTTCATAAACGGTTCTTCGCTGACGACCCATCCTGCCGAGAACGAGGGGAAATTGCCCCAACGGTGGTCTTTGTGGAAACGGGATGAACCGTCACGACGGATATTGGCCTGAATCAAATATCTATCGCCATAGCTATAAGCGATGCGACCAAACCAAGAACGATAGCTCTGTTCCGTAGCACTACCCTCATTGTTCCACAATGCCGTAGGCCCCATATTCAGATACGGAAAGTCTGATATCAAATATTGGTCACGACCGGCCTTCAAACTTTCGTATTTGGTATAATAGCCTTCGTAGCCACCCATTACATTGATGTCGTGCTTACCGAAACTCTTCATATAATTGATGATGAACTGTGCCGTGATGTCATAGAAGTCGTTACGTTCTTCATCCAAATTAGTTGTCTTATACCCCCAACGATAACCGGCAATGGTATTGGGGTCGTCCCACAGCGTATAAGGCATCGCCTTTTGAAATACTTTCTTCTTATTGAATACATAACGGGGAGCCACCACTGCCGAAAGCTTCAATCCATCCACTGGAGTGACATACAACGAAGCACGCCCTCCTACAGTCGTATTCCATGCTTGGTCGCTACCGCTTTCATAGATACAAGCGAGCGGATTGTCACCACCACCGGGACGCCCCTCGGCCAAGCGACCGTCCGAATAGTAAGCTCCATGAATGGGCCAAGCTGTAATGGACTTTTCATACAATTCCTGAGTCTGATAAGGCTTGTTTATCGCATCGTGCTTGAAGTTGAAATCCAAATCGGCACCGATATACTTGTTGATGGTAAAGGTATTGTTGACACGCATCATGATGCGCTCGTAGTCGCGATTGTCGTACATGGCATTCACCTTGTCGTAAGACAAAGTAGCATTGGTCTTGACATACTTGCTGCCGCCGGAGATGTTGAATGTATGACTGTGCTTCGGTCCTACTTTATTGAATACCTCCTCGAACCAGTCCTCCACTATCGGATATTGATCAGGATTCTCCCTATTCATCTGTCTATAGTTCTTGATATAATCTTCCTCATAGGTCTGAAACTTGCCGGCTGTAGGGTTATCGTTATAACGCTGTTCATTGGAAAGTTCCATGATCCGTTCCGGACCTACAATCCGAGGATGTGTAGGAATATAATCCAAACCGAACTCAAAATTGTAGCTCATCTTCAAATCATTCTCCTTGGCGCGTTTGGTAGTAATCAAAATGACACCGGCTGCTGCACGTGCTCCATAAATAGAGGCCGAAGCGGCATCTTTCAATATAGTCATGTTCTCTACATCTTCCGGATTTACGTCATCAATATTACCCACTGTACCATCTACAATCACCAACGGATCGTTTGTACTCATGGTAGTGATACCACGAACACGAATGGTAGGATTGGATTCGGGTGCACCACCGCTACGGGTTACCTGCACACCGGCAACAGCCCCCTGCAAGGCTGTCGAAATCGTAGTTGTGTGTCGTTGCTGCAAATCTTTACCACCTACCATACCGACGGCACCAGTGAGGTCACGTTTACGCATACTACCGTACCCTACCACTACTACTTCATCCAATACTTCCGTATCGTCAGCCAACGAGATAGCCAACGAACTACGTCCTTTCACCGCCACTTGCTGTGTACGATAGCCAATATAAGTCACTTTCAGAGTGGCATTGGAAGCCACATCCAGTTCAAAATTACCATCCAAATCGGTAATCGTACCGTTAGAAGACGCACCTTCCTCCATAATATTGGCACCAATGATAGGTTCACCAGTACTATCAGTCACCTTACCTTTTACTCTCTTTTTTTGAGAAGATTGTTGTGTCTCCTTCTTTTCCACGAAATAAATCCGATTATTCCGAATTTCATACGATACATTTGTTCCTGCCAACAGTTTGTTGAGTGCAGTAGTCAATTCAACACCCGTCACACGAATAGAAACCATTCTATTCACATTTAAAATCTGGTCACTGAAAACCACTTCCATTCCAGTTTGCTTCTTGATAGAAGACAACACTGTTTCCACTTTTGTATTCCTGAAATTCAAGGAAACTTTCTGTGCCCATGCCGACATGGAGAAGCTTAGAAGTAGAGCTCCAACCAACAGCATTTTCTTTGTTTTACTTTTGTTTCTCATAAATAATTAAGTATCAAATTGCAGTTTAAAAAGGCCTTCTGTATAAGAGAACACTTCATATAACCAATGGTATGAGTTGTTATCATATATTTTTTAAAAATAAAAAGAAAATAGTGAACTGTTGGCTAATTTAGAGCAAAACAGTTCACCATTTATTACTATATATTCACTTAAAGTTATTTCTCTTTAGGAATAACTTCGTATGTATCATCTTCCATCTTATTAAAAACAATATGGGAGACAGTCTCCAAATCATCAAGAACATCGGTTACATTTACTTTAGCAGTTGACAATGTAAACCTGCTATCTAGCAATAAAGAATCTCTGACCACAAAACGTACATCGTATTGTCTCTCTAATACTTTTAAAATATTACTTAAAGGCGTTAAATAGAAATTCAAGCTATTATCCTTCCAAGCCACAACATTCTCAAAATTTTTCACACGCTCTACTTTGCATTTACCGGAAACACGTTCATACTCTACCTGTTCACCAGGAACGAGGGAGTACTCCAATCTTTTACTATCTCTCAGCCTCACTCCACCTTCTTCCAATGCAACCCACACTTTTCCATCATCAGCATAGGATTTAACATTAAATTTAGTGCCCGTTACTTCCACGCTCACCCCTTTCAAATCAATGATAAAAGGAGCTGTTTTCATCTTGGCAACCTCAAAATACCCCTCTCCCCATAATTCAACGGTACGATTGAATAAACTGAATCTTTGCGGATACCTCAACTTAGTACCGGAATTCAGCAATACCACTGTACCATCCTGCAACATCACCTTCATACGTTCTCCAAAAGGAACGGAAATTTCGGCATATTTAGTCTCAGAAAAGATGCCGGCACGCCCTGCCAAGAAAGTTACAGACACGCCTAAAAAGAGAAAAGGGATAAGAACAGCTACCAGTAGCAGCTTTCGCCGTAGCATTTCTTTCTTCGAACGTTTCACCTGATTCAAAAAACGTTCTTTCATCCGCCGTTCAGGTATGCTATGATCCACCCATGATAAAGCTTTTTCTTCGGTCATCCCTTCCAACTCATCAGCAATGTATCGGGACAAGAACTCTTGCCCTTCTTCCTTAGAGAACCACTCTGCCACCATTTTAGCTTCTTTAGGCGTGGCTTTTTCGTCAAGCACTTTTTCAATGATCTCTATATTTATTTTCATTCTCCTGTTTCATTTTTACATTAGTAACAAACACTATCCTATCCCCAATAACGCCATAAAAGACATACACATTGCTACAAATTCTTGGCGCAACATCTTAACAGCCTGAGTATAGTGAGATTTCACCGTAGCTACTGTTATATGCATCTGAGCCGCTATTTCCTGATTGGAAAGGCCCCTCTTCAACTTCATCATACATATCATAGACTTTTGAGAAGGTAGTTTATTGATAGCAAGGATCAGTTGTTCTCTCAAATTCTGTTCTTCATACTCACCCAAGAATCCGTCATCTGTTTCTTCCGCTCTTTGGGCCATCTGATAATTTTTCTCATGGACCAGATTCTTATGACGCAGCTCATTCAGAATATAATTCTTCATAATAGTATAAAGCAGGCTTCGTACACCATTCTGGAAATTGACTTTTTTCCGTTCTTCCCAGAGTTTCATAAAAGTATATTGGACAGCATCTTCAGCTTCCTCGCCCGATTTTAAGAAACGATATGCAAGAGTATAAAGCAATCGACTATACTGGCCAAAAAGTTGGGCAAAAGCCTCTTCTTTCCCTTCTTGAAGTTCTAAGCATAGCTGGGCATCAAAATCTAAATATATACTCATAAGTATGTTTATAAAGTGGTTTTCATTAGTACACACAAAATAAACCAAAATATTAATGCCGCCAATTGATAAGCTATCAAAAAGTAACGTAATGGTTTACGTAAAAGTCAACTTATCCAATATACTTCTATTAAAACTACTCATACAGATAGAACATACGTTGCATCATGTTCCACTTTTCATCCGAAGTAGCTCCTTCCTTGCACACCTGGAATATTGCCATGTAGTCTTCCCATTCTGCCTGCCGTGGCAATGTAGCCAGTTTCTTCATCGCTGTGTCCCAGTCAAAATCAAGTGGCGTTTCAACAACCATGAACAGGCGATTTCCCAAAATGTAGATTTCCATTTCCAAAATTCCTACTTCACGAATACCTGCCCTGATTTCGGGCCACGCTTCCGCTTCACTATGTCGCTTCACATATTCCGCTATCAGCTTCGGATCATCTTTCAAATCCATAGTCTGACAATACCTCTTCACTGGAGTATGATACTCCCTTACCCTATAACCTTCTGTTTTCATATTTATTGATTTTAATATGTGGTCATTTTCTGGCCAATACAATGGTATGTCCATAAAACTACCTATTAATAAATACACCTCAAAAACAAAAAAGTATGAGTCAAACTTGATAAAAATGAAAATAATATAAAAGTTGCCAATTATAATAGATATAAATAATCACCATAGTTCACCTATCCATTAACCACCGTATTGGTTTGGAAATTTTCTAACAATATATATCTATTCAAAAGATATAAAAGTAGCAATCTAATAAATCAATGACTAGAAGGACATCCATTCTTACAATCCAATAACAACTAGAATATCCACATAAAAGTTTCCGATCATACAAAAACTAATTTACGTAAATTCTATATTCTCTTTTTTTAATTACAAAAAATATAAGATATGCAATTTCTATTGATTAAAATCAGATTTTTTCTGTATCATATTGTTTAAAGTTCTATTATACCATTCAAGCAACAGCCCTTGAATCCTGCCGTATTTCAATTCTCTTTTTCCCATATAACGATTTTCCCATTTTTATTTATCCCGTCGGTAGCTCCACCTTGCCGGGTTCAGGGTGCGAAGCTACGGACAGGGCCCCTAAAAATCTGCAAGGCCGCTGCGCGCCCTGCGGGTTTTGGCGAAAATTTTTCAATCCGTCCAGCCGGGCGGTTGAAAATTTTTCACCAAAAGCCTTGCATATTTTCTCCCCGTCCGTATCTGCCCCCTGAAACGAGCAAGGTGAAGCCACCGACAGGGCATAAAAAAAAAGTCAATGTTATGAAAAAGAGAATTGAAATACAACAAGATTTGAAACGAGGCTTCGGCTCCGCTCCAACCGGCATTAAAAATTGGGTGAAGTGGTCGCCGGTCGGTTTCGTGGTCTATGTGGCGGTGCGTTTCGTATGTGCCTTTTTGGGTGGTGTGCTGCCCATGTCGGCAGTTTTGGCGGTGGTGGTTTTCCTCATCCGTGCCGTGTGGCGTATCCTTTGCGTGCCCGCTCTTTTCATCCTTGTTCTTTGCGTGATACTCTGACAGAATATGAATCTTTTTAAAATCAAATCATTATGACTAAAGTACATTTATTGGGAGCTAACAGAAGTTACGACAGAAGCGTTCAGACCGTTTCAGTCAATCAAGTGGTAATTATGGAAGGCTACAGCCATGACAGCTATGTTGTGTATGAAGTAAGCCGCAACGGGTGGGGAATAACCTATCATCTTATCAATTTGCGGACACACGAGTCTCATACATCCGACCTTATCCGCCCGTTATCGGAAAAATTCGGAATAGGAATCTATTACGATGATGCGAACCCCAGGTTTTTAGATCCGTTGGAAACAGCCGCTTTACTCACCAAGGCAAAAGAGAAGAAAGCCGAAGAAGAAAAGAAAGCGAAGGAAACAAGAGAGGAATACGGACGTATCGCCAAAATCGGTGCGGAGCGTTTGCGCCCCCTTGTCCCGACGGATGCAAAGGCGGTCATTATCGGCACACTACGGGTAAACGAGTGCGACAGCCATACGGACTATTATGACTACAGTATAGCAAGAACCGTCATTTTAGGCTTTTCCAAACATACACGCAACCTCTTTTCAGAAATGCGCAAGCATGCCGCCAATTTTGAGGGAACAGCCTATTTGGCGGAATATAACGCAGATTACGAACACCGTGAAAATTACAGCATGGGAGACGGTATGTATCTGGGCAGGAACAAGTACAGCGGTTGGACGGTTGAGAAAGAGCCTATCCACGACCTTGAAAAATTCATAGAACGGTATGCGCACACCGCAGGGGATGAAGCCAACCTTTGCATGAAAGCACCGCAGAGAAACAGCGATACGGCAGAACAAACCACAACAACCGCAGACCTTTCAACCCTCAGTCTTGAAATCGTGGAATACAGCGGGAAGGCGATTGCCGTATTCGGTGACACCAGGCCGATAAAGGACATTCTGAAAGACTTAAACGGTCTGTTCCGTGCGAACCTCACCTATAAGGGCGAAAGGCGTGCAGGGTGGATATATTCCAAAAAGCAGGAAACGAAAGTAAGGGAAGCACTCGCCACGTGCATCCGTGTATGACAGCATGAACGGCTGGGCGGAACAATCCGCCCGCCTATCAACGAACCCATAAAAAAGTAACGACATGAGAACGGAAACAAGAACATACACCCTCTATCGGATAACCGAGTTATCCGAGGAAGCCAAAGAAAAGGCGTATAACCAGTGGTTATGCAATGGATACTTTTACGGTTGGACACACGAGAACCGTCAGACCCTTGATACCTTTTGCGAACGCTTCGGCATTGTGTGCCGTAATTGGAGATATGACGCATGCAATTACAGCTATGACTACCGCAGCAGGCAGGAAGACTGCATAGACGGGCTAAACGGTTGGCGGCCTATCTGATGAACAACCATTGGAACGACCTGTACACGCCAAAATATTTTTGGAAAGGGACGAAAGGACGAAAAAGCAGGATATTTGTAGATACCTGTTGTCCCCTTACGGGCTTTTATATAGATAACTGTATTCTTGATCCGATTTATCAGTTCTTGAAATCCCCCACCGAAAATATCACGTTTGACAGCCTTATGAACGAATGTCTCGACAGTTTTTTCCGTGCTTGTCGGGATGATATGGAAAGCACCCGGACTTTGGAATATTTCACGGAAGAAAGCAACGCCAACGGTTGGGAATACCTTTCAGACGGAAAACTATTCAATTAATTATCAACATTTAAAACTTATCATTATGAAAACGAACAAGAAAGTACAGACGAACAGCGTACAGAAATCAGAGAAAGAAAATGCAGTAAAGGTGACCGCTTTGGCAATCATCCCGAAACCGATGACACTACTCACACCGCAGGACGTGCCCACGGCTACCGAAGTGACAGAAGCACCCGAAACGGCAACCGTTCCCACCGTTACGGAAGAAGCACCGCAGCAGGCCACTTTCAAGACACCGCTTGCAACGGCCACAGCCGAAACAGACCTTGACATCACCACCATACACCCAAGCACGGACAACCACCGCAAGACGTTCAATGACGCATCCTTGCAGGAACTTGCGGAAAGCATTCGGGAAGTGGGAATCCTGCAGGCCATTGCAGTACGCCCACGCACGGAAGGCGGTTATGAAATCATATACGGTGAACGCCGTTACCGTGCCTCATTGCTTGCAGGAGCAAAGACCATAAAGGCGACCATATATAATAATGTGACGGACGATGAAGCGGAAGACATGTCGTTAAGCGAGAACTTGCAGCGTGAGCAGGTACGCCCCACTGAAGAAGCAAAAGCGTTCAAGCGGTTGCTTGAAAAGGGCAGATATGACATGTATTCACTGACCGCCCGTTTCGGACGGAGCGAGAAATATATCTATACCCGATTGAAACTGAACGAACTCTATGCGCCTATCGGTGAACTGTTGGACAATGAAACAATCACTGTCAGCGTAGCCGAGGAGATAAGCACCTATGAGCCCGATATACAAAAGGACGTGTACGAGAAGCACCTCAAAGAGGGGAACGGTGAGGATTGGACGGGATATACATTGAATCTCTTCAAAAGGTACTTTGAAAAATACTATACCACCGACCTTGGGCAATACAAGTTCGACAAGACGGAATGCAAGGCATGCGTACACAACGCAGCCAATTACAATCTCTTTGCCGAGCATAACGGATGCGGACACTGCACAAACCGCAAATGTCTGGAAACCAAGAATGCCGCCCATGTGGCAAAAGAGACGGAGAAACTTTTGAAATCCGATCCGAAGTTGGTTGTCGCACGCCCCTACTACGGAAGCCGTAACGATATGGCACTACAGAAATTGGACAAGAAAGGGCATGAAATCAAGGAACTTGACTACAACGTATCGGCAAGGGAATTTCCAAAAGCCCCCGAAGCACCGAAGAAAGAGCAGTTCACCCAAGCGAAAGAGTACGAACAAGCGGTGCAGACATTTGAGCGCAGAAACGAGGAATATGCCCGAAAGGTGGAGGAACTTGACCGCATGAAGGA